>ENA-UERU01000094-UERU01000094.1-human-gut-metagenome-genome-assembly--contig:-NODE-94-length-86447-cov-8.923295_pt1 | contig 86447 bp, 88 predicted proteins | sample MGYA00242988_ERZ507989 | MGnify/ENA primary metagenome ERZ507989 (study PRJEB26167, sample SAMN06115519) | human gut metagenome | host: Homo sapiens | place: China:Hunan | collected 2015-08-21 | study...
GGAATAATCCATCGATGAACTACCTGTATCATAGAACATTTTTGTGCCCTGTGCCGTATGTCCACAAAGTAGGAATTAGGGGTAAAAATCAGAAATTTCCACGATTGCGGAAAGTGTGATATAATCCAGATAAGCGGCAGCAATGAAACCATTGGAAAGGAGCGTGCGCCCATGAAAGGAGCAACAAGCATACAGGAACGCCTTTGGGAACTCCGCAAGGACAAAGGCTTAAATCTGGAAGAACTATCAAAGCTGACAGGCATTTCCAAATCAGCTCTTGGAAGTTATGAAAAAGAGGATTTTAAGGAAATCAATCATGGCAACCTTATCACGCTGGCAGACTTCTATGGGGTCTCTGTTGATTATCTACTGTGCCGGATAGAGAACAGGGAGCAGATCAACACACCATTGACGGAGTTGCATTTGAATGATGAGATGGTGGCACTGCTGAAAAGCGGTCGGATTAACAACCGTCTGCTCTGTGAGCTTGCTACACATAAAGATTTTATCAAGTTTCTTGCAGACATTGAGATTTATGTGGACGGGATTGCTACCATGCAGATTCAAAACCTCAATGCACTTGTCGATACCGTCCGGCATGAAATCATTGAACGGTATCGCCCAGGCGAAGATGACCCGCATTTGAAAGTGCTGCAAGCCGCCCATATCAGTGATGATGAGTATTTCAGTCACATGGTTCTGGATGACCTCAACCTGATTATCCGGGATATTCGGGAAGCCCACAAAAAGGACAGTGAGAGTGCGCCCCAGACCACCGTTGCCGATGAATTGAAAGAAAATCTCGAAGCAGTCGAAAATTTCAAGGGCAGCCGGGATGAAAAGCTGGTTGTCCTTTACTGCAAGCAGCTCGGTATCAACTATAAAAATCTGTCAGACGAAGAATTTCGCTGGCTGATTCGGATTCTCAAAAAATCAAAGAAAATGGGAACGCCTATCAGCCAGAGGAAAAAACGGTAAAAAAAACCGCTGTTGCATGGTTGGGGTGCCTTCCATGTAGCAGCGGTTCTTGCTGTGGTTATTATTTCATTCGTTTTCTTAATATCCGGCGATAATTTGTTTCTCCCTTTGGTGCGTCCTGTATAATTTCCAACACACCATCTTCAAGCATTTTATCAATGCGATTAGAAATCCATACATCACTAATTCCAAGTTGATATTTTCCTAAAACATTACCTATAACAATAGCCATTTTGAATTGCTCTGGCTGTTCCGCAATTTCACGAAGAATGAAACTATCATATATATCTTCTGAAACACTTTGCAATTTACCATTTAGCATTGCACGCAAAGGTGCATTTTCATTTTGAAGTTGATTCCATTTCATAGCACAAGCTGAAAGAAATACAGGCTTAGCTTTTTCTTGTAGAGTTATATATTTTCCCCATTCGCCAGGAGAAACCTCACCCCATGCTATTTTGGATGTCATAGTATTTTCTTTTCCATATTCCCAGGCAGGTAACTTAACCAAATAAATTGTTGTCTGACAGTTTAATGGTCGAAGTTGTTTCATAAGCCAGTACATACCGCAAAGTTCATCCGGATTATAGCTATACCAAATACGAACTTCTTCCCCAGCTACATATCGTTCAATAACCGAAGACAATGTAGTTTTAATTTTCTGTATTTTTTCTTCAACCTGATAGTCTAAATCCTCTACAAACCAGACAGACAGCATTTTCTTGAGAACATTTTTCCGCTGTTCGCCAATTCCATTATCAGAAATATCTCCCACACTAAGAGCCATATCAAAACAATAAACATCACTGCTCTTGCCTCCCAATGGAATAGCATTCTCCCAAGCAATATGTTCTTGTTCCTGTGCTTGAATTTGTGCTTCTTTCATTTCATCTGAAGATGGAACACTCCCATCTTCGTGCCTCATAAAGACCGAAACTGCACTTCCTCTATACTTTCCCTTACCGTAAGTTTGGGCAATTTTCAAACTTCCACAGGCACTTTCACCAAATACAATTTCAATCATCTTATATACCTCCGATTTAATTACTCCCGTATGAATAAATCATCTCATGCAAAACAATTTCTTCTGCCCGGTTATGAATGTTATTGCAACGCTGCACCCATTCCATTTGGTGGGTACGCTTCAATTCCTCGGTTACGCCCTCGGCAGTTTTCATCTGCTCCATGATGGTGTCTAACCGTTCCTGTGCCTGTTCGTTCAGGTCTGCAAGATATGTCCACAATTCCCCGGTCAGTATCAATGTATTCAATCTGGCTGGGTGGACTTCCCTTAAATATTCCCGGTGCATCCGTCCGTACTTTCCGATAGGGCGGTGTTCCTCCGGCAGTTTCAAGTCCGGGATGTAATAATCTCCGACAAGGATATAATCAATTCCGTTTTCCGTTATTCTTGGTTTCAATTCGCTCATGTTCCTTACCTCCTGTGGAAGCAGGCTCGTCTGGTACTAACTCAATCACATCGGTAATCTCACAATTCAGCGTTTCGCAGATACGGGCTAATGTATCCATGCTGATGTGCTTTCCCTCTTTGCTCATGTTGGCAATCATATTTGTTGTCATACCAGCGGCAAGCCTTAAATCCTCTTTTCTCATATCACGCTCTAACAGTGTGTGCCAGAGTGGTTTATAGCTGATGTGCATATTGTTTTCCTGCCTTTCTATCCATACCACCGGGGCGGCTGCCCCGGCAGGAACTTTTCTCTTATTATAGCACCAATCTTGTGAAATCACAATTTATTCTTGTAGCCTGCCGCTGATACCGTCTGGATTGTGCTTTTCCTTTCGTTTTTTGTTCCAACTAATTAGCCATGAACTGCTTCATGCCCTGACTCTTTGCTTATGTGTGATAAAGAAGTAATAGAAGTGTAAAAAATTTTGCCGTTCCTATCCAATACTTGCCTTTGGTATCGGATAGGGCGGGCGGTCATTCGGGCAAGTCCACTTTGCCGACGAAAGAATAGTAAATCTCAATATCCTGTCTGCGTGTCCCGTTTTCATCGTAGCTGCACTCATGCACAACGATTTTCTCTACAAACTCACGCAAGAGGGTGTGGGTCAGTTCTTCAAAGTTCATGTGCTTGCGGACAATGTTCATAAACTTTTCTGCGTTTACGGTAGCGTCCTGTGCTTTGGAAAGCTCCGCCTGTATTCTGGCAACACGCTCTTTCAATTCCTGCTGTTCGGCTTCATAGTCTGCCGAAAGCTCCGTGAAACGCTCGTCAGAAATGCGACCGCTTACGCTGTCCTCATACAGCCGCTTGAAAATAGCGGAAAGTTCACCGATACGCTTTTCGGCAGCTTCCAGTTCCTTTTTCTTGGCGGCGTTCCGGCGTTTGCCGCCGTCCTCGTTCTGCTCAATCAGCAGCTTCATAAACCGGGCTTCATGCTTTGCCGCATAGTTCGTCACTTTCCGTAGATTGGAGAGAACGCCCGCAGTCAAAAGGTCGGTGCGGATAAAATGTGCGGTGCAGTCATGGGTGCGCTTCTTGTAGTTCCCGCAGATATAGCAGTCCTGTTTCCGCTTATCGGTCTGGTAACGCTGCTGATACATGACGCTGCCGCAGTCCGCGCAAAAGAGCATACCAGAGAACAAGCCCACTTCATCATAGCGGTTCGGTCGCTTGCGCTGTTTGCGTAATTCCTGCACACGCTCCCATGTCTGGGTGTCGATGATAGGCTCATGGTGGTTCTCGAAAATTGCCTGTTTCTCAATGGGATTTTCTATGCTGTGCTTGGTCTTGTAGGACGGTTTCTCCGTCTTGAAGTTCACCAAACAGCCCATGTACTCCCGGTTTTCAAGGATATGCACCACGGTATTTGTCGCCCATTTGCACTCATAGCCGGGGTGATAGCGGCGTGTGCTACCCGTCCTGCGGTATTCCAGCGTTCCCGGCGTTGGGATTTCCTGCTCGGTCAGCATACGGGCTATCTTGGTCGGACCGTTCCCGGCAAGGCACAGACGGTATATCTGCTTGACCACGGGTGCGGCTTCCTCGTCAATGATGAAGTTTTCGTCCTCGTCCATGAGGTAGCCGTACACGGGTTTGCTCGTAACAGGCTTGCCGCTCATGCCTTTTGACCGTTTTACAGCTTTGATTTTCTTACTCGTATCTCTCACCAGCCATTCGTTGAAAATGTTCCGCAGAGGGGCAAAATCATTGTCGCCCTGTGCGCTGTCTACTCCATCGTTGATGGCGATAAAGCGGACGCCTTTTTGTGGGAAAATCATCTCGGTATACATTCCCACCTGCAGGTAGTTTCGCCCTAACCGTGACATATCCTTTACGATAACGGTAGCCACTTTCCCGGCTTCAATGTCCGCAAGCATGGATTGAAAGCCCGGTCTTTGGAAGTTCGCACCAGAATAGCCATCGTCCGTGTACCAGCGCAGATTGGAAAAGCCGTTCTGCTTTGCGTAGGTTTCAAGGATACGCTTCTGGTTGGAAATGGAATTACTTTCGCCTTGCAGCTCGTCCTCATGGGATAGTCTTGGATAAAGGGCGGTGATTTTCTGGGTGGTCTGTCTTAACATAAAATCCTCCGTTTCCGACAGCCAGCCCCACTATTCCGTATTTCGATTATACCACATGGGGCGGCTGTCTGTATAGCGGCTTCTGCTTCTTTACCGCCCGGTAAAATGACGATTTTTCTGTGCGGCTTGTAGCGTTAGGGCGAAAGCTGGGCTTTGTGTCCTGCGGCGGCTTCCGCCTCCAGCACTTTCATCATCTTATCGGCTGCGGTGTCGGTGGTATCTTTTTTGAAAAAGCCGGAAACGACAAGGACGGTGTTGCCCATGCGGATCTCTGTCACGCAGTCCGGGCGGCGTTCCGGGGTGGTGTTCTGCTTGTTCTCTGCCATAGGCAACTCCTTTCATTTCATCAATTCTTTTAGTCTGTTCAGCTTGGCTTGCGCCGTTTCACGGCGGAAGTTCTCTCCCGTAAAGAGGATAGGGGCGCACATTTCCAAAAGGCGGTCATAAATCCGGGCATGGGCGGTGTCCAGCGGATTTTGCAGGCTGTCCAATGTCAGATTGGTGGTAACGATTAAGGGCTTGCGGCTGCGGTAGCGGCTGTCAATCACATTGTAGACCTGTTCTAAACCGTACTCTGTGCCGCGCTCCATTCCAAAATCATCAATGATAAGCAGAGGAAAGCGGCAAAGACGCTCGATATACTCGTTGCGCCCCTCAAAGCTGGCGGTCAGGTCATTCAAAATCGCAGAGAAGTTCGTCATGCGGACAGCGACTTCCTGCTCCATGAGGGCATTAGCGATACACCCGGCAAAATAGCTTTTTCCTGTGCCGACCTTGCCCCATAGCAGATAGCCGATATTTTCCTCGCGCATGATTTCCCAATGCTCCACATAGAAGTGTGCAATCTCCATTTGCGGGCATTTCCCGTTGTCGTTGGCGAAAGTCCATTCCTGCATGGTAGGATTGGTAAATCCCCGGCGTTTCAAGTCCTCCACGGTGTCAAGGTGCTTTCTGCGCTGTTCGGCGGCTTCACGCTCCAAACGCTGGGCTTTCTGGCAGTCACATTCTGCCGGGTGCCGGTCACGCCCAAACAGGGCGGCTTGCTTTTCCGGGAAGTAGGCTTCTTTCGGAGTGTGACACTTGCCGCAGTAAAGCAGTCCGTCCTCGCCCGTGTAGTCCTCCGGCTGTGGGGTAACAGCCGCCATATTCAAAACTCGTTCTGTAAACAGATTACTCATAAGCTCTCGCCCTCCTTGCAGGTGTATTCGGGTATGCCCTGTTTCGGGGCAGCCTTTGCGGTATCGTCTGCCGCCCATCTGCGGATAGTGGCGGCGTGGTTTTTATATTTCTTGCCCGTGGACGCGATATAGCCGGAAAGCCGCTCAATATAGTACGCCCATTTTTCGGGCAGCTCCGCTTGCAGTTCGGAAAGCTCCGTATCAGTCAGAAATACATTCTCATATCTGCCATAGCTGCGGGCGAGGGCTTGTCCCTTTAACTCTCCCTCTTTTTCTAACTCTATATCTATCTCTTTCTTTATCTCTATCTCTGGTGGACGAATGTCGGACAAATGTCCGCCATTTGTCCGCGGCGGCAAAAGTGCCTTATTTTCAAGCCTTGCGGCGCGTTTCCGTTCCGCTTCGGTAGAGGATTGACCGATCATCAGCTCGATGTCGGTCATATAAAGCAGCCCGCAGTCAAGCTGCTCCACAAGCCCTAACTGCTGGAAGATGGCTAATGCCCGTTCCACCGTCCCGATTTGGTGACGGGTCAGCGTGGCTATCATCTGGGCGGTATAGGGGATATGCTCGTCAAGCTGCAATCTGCCGCCATTTTTCAGCGATTTTAAGTACAGCTTCAAGAGGATATTGGAATACAAAATCCCGTCTTTCATGTCCTCCAACAGCACAATGGAATCGCTGTCGAAGAAGTTTTCTTTCAGTTTGAGGTAGTAATATTTGCGGTTATCTGCCATTGGCGGTGTCCTCCCTGTGTTTCCATCTCTTAGAGAAATACCGGGGGCAGAGGACGATAATCGCCCGGAAGCTCTGCTTGCAGCCGTGTGTGCAGCCCCGGCAAAGGTCATTGTAGGTAATACGGTTTCGGTGGTTGAGGAAAAAGCTCCATTCCAACCGCCGCTTTTTGCTCATGCGTGGCATTTCTCGCTCCTTTCTGCCGTTTCCGCTGGTATAAGCGGATAGGTCGGTAAAAATGTAGTTTCTCGGTGTCATTTTCGGGGATTTCCTGCGCTGTGCGCCCCGTTTCAAAGGTGGGCAGTATTGCGGAATAGGGTGCAGGGCATATCCCCGTTTTGGTATCGTTTCGGGGCGGTTTTTAACGCTCATGTTCGTGCTTTTTCTCTCTGTCTTTCTCGCCTTGCAGGATTTGAGAAAGATTGCTTTTCACGGTATGCAGCTCCTTGACACGGGCTTTTTTCTCCCGGTATTCGTTGTAATGGGCGTTCTTTTCAGCGGTAAGCCGCTCGATTTCCGCTTGCAGGGCTTTATGGCTTGGCAGCTTGGAAACGCCATGCGCCCGAAAATAACGGGTGGCTGCGTCCGCTATGATAAAATCGCTTTCGTGCCGTTCCCGGTAGGCGCTGCGGGCTTTTTCCGTTTTCTGCGCTTTCAGACCGTCACGGGCAGGCTTGGTCTTGGCATAGGCAAGCGCCTGTGTCTGAAGCTCCTTTTTCTCCCGGATAGCAGCGTCCAGGGCTTTCAGCTTGGCGGTGCTGTCCTGTAAATCCGCATTGGCGGATACAAGGGCTGCGTCCAGCTCCTCCGGCGAATAGCCGTACTGCCCGTAGGCGGCAACGGTAGCCGCCATTTGTTTCAGATTGTGGACTGCCGCCCAGCGATCATAGCCCGCGCCCTTTCCCTCCGCTCGCTTCGCTGCCCGGTCAACCATGCGCTGAATACCGTCCTTTTCCGGGGTGGTTTGGACAGCTTTTTTGCCCTGCAAACGCTCCCTTATGTTGCGGGGGTATTCGGGTACGGTTGCGGTCTGCTCGGCGGCTCTGTGGGCGTTCTGTTCCAAAAGGGCAAGAACGGCAGCGCGGTCAAAATCATCTCCCAGCTTGCGGGCGGTAATGGGCTTTGTCCTGTCCGGCGTGAGGTAGGATAGCCGCCCTCGGCTCTCCTTGACAGTCACGCCCTGTTGCAAGAGAACGGCGGCGAACTCGCCATAGCTTGCGGCAGAGGACAGCGCGGTGCGTATGGCCTGCCGCAATTTTTCCTTGTCTGTTTCAAACTTCGTGGGCTTGGCTGGCTGCTCCTCGGCTGGCAAGGCGGCAGCTTCCTTGTCCAGCTTTGCCTGCCCTTTCCGCTGCGCCCAATACTCACGCTCGGTAATGCGGTTTTTGCTGCCATGCAAAAGGTCGATTTGATAGAGATTTTCCCGGTGACACAGCTCCATGACTTCGGCTTTGAAGTATTCCATCGCCGCGTCTGTGCAGCGGTGTTTGCATCCGGCGCGGGTGTCTGCCGGTCTGTCCATGTAAGGCAGGAACGGAACTTCCTCTATCCGCAGAGAATTGATAACGATATGCACATGGATATTGCCGCTGTGGTTGTGTCCGTCCGGGTGGGTGCAGACAATGGCTTGGTGTCCGGGAAACTGCTTCCGGCAAAATTCCTCGCCCAACGCCTGCGCCCGGTCTACGGTCAAGCCGTTGTCCACCGCGTCCCGTGGGTCAAAGCTGATAATGTAGTGGTGGCTTTTTACATCTTCCCGCTTCTGGTTCTTCCCATAGCGGAGATTGGAGCGCATACAGGCAACGGCAAAATCCTCGTCGCCGCAGTTCAGCGTGGCTATTCGGTAGTCCTCCCGGAGCATGAGCCGCCCGTTTTCATCAAGGGTGGGCTTCATGGTAAACTCGTCATGTTCAAAGGTGAGGTACTGCTCGGCTGCGCCATAGTCCGCATTTTTAGAGCTGATATGTTTGAATGTTGCCAACAGCGTCACCTACCTTTCGCAAGACTTCAAACTTCAAGGCGGCAAGGTCAGAAATGGCGGCGCGGACTTCAACGGAGAGGGCGTTGTATGGTGTACCGTACTCATTGAGGGCGCGGGCGATCTGATTGAGGTTGCCGCCGATTTTCCCGTATTCGGCGGTCAGCCTGCCAACGGCAGACAGCAGTTCATCATTGACCGGGGAAACGGTAACGATGGGGCGAATGGTCGCCCGTGTAATGGCTTGCCGGATAAATTCGGCTTGGCTCATGTCATAGTGTTTCAGCCGCTCGGTGAAGTCGGCATATTCTTCCTCGGTCATGCGGGTTTTGACCACATGGCTGCGGTGGGGCGTGTTGTATTTTTTCTTCAAGCGTTGACCTCCTTTCTCGCCCGACAGGGCGCATGAGCAGGGTTTGGGGAAGGCACTCCCCAACAAGATTTACCAAAGGGGCAAAACCGCAGATATGCGGATTTTGGCACCGTGGTAGAATCTTGCTCTAAAAAACTACCGCTTTCCTCGGCGGCTCTGGTTTGCGGATATACTGGCTTGCTCCACCAATATAGCGATTGCGGCGGCGTGTTCTGCCCGCTGTTCACCACTACAACGGTGAAAAAGGTGCGTTTTGGCAAATGCAGCGGAAATTTTTTTGATTTCCCCGTCCTGCTCCCTACAACAATCCGGCGGTGTGGTTTGCCAAAGATTTTTGAAAATAGGCGCAAAAAAAGCAGCAAACCTTTTTCAAGATTTACTGCTTATATGCCGCTGTGATGGGCGGCGGTATTAAATTGTCAGCCGTTTTTCAAATGGAATTTATCTGCAATCGCTTTCTTTTCGCTTTCCAATCCCTTTTCTGTAATCTTCCATAATCCTAACGCAATGATCTGCTATCTTTTGCATTCCGAGTTCTTCAAAAAAAGCAATTTGTATTTTCATCAGTTCTTCGCAAACAGCCAACTTCTGCTCATCCATATTGCTAATAGCAAGCCATGGGAACGCTTTATATTTCTTAGTGTCACCAATGAGAAAATTGTACCCTATCAACTCATTTTCACGGAAAACGAAATAGAATTGTGGACCTGAACCCGGAACTGACTTTTCCATAATTTGTTGCATGGTTTTCACACCGCCGTATGCAGGAAAAAAACCTATTCGCTCAAGAGCATTTAATATGTCAAGCCTTTTATCTGTGGGTATGTCTCTATAATTGATAATCTGTTCCATTTGCTCCACCCCCATTAAAGTTTAATTTGTCAGGCTCTAATTATACAACTTTTCTGCTTAGCGGTCAAAGCGGAACTTCAACAGGCTTTCTATCAGCCGCCCGACGATATGTTCCTGCATATCTGTGTTGATCTGTCCGTCCATTTTCGCACAAGAGCGGATATATCCGGCATAATGGGATAGGACGGCGGCAACAGCTTCCGGGTCGCCCTCGCTTGCCTTAACGATTGTTTCATAGGAAAGTAGCTGGCTCATAGGACAAGCCCTCCAACTCTGCCCGTAGCCGCCGCAAAATCATCTGAATACGCCGCCCGGTTGTGTTGCCTGCCCGTCCATATCTCCGTCCAATCTCCCTATGCGTCAATCGTTGGAAGTAGTATAGGTAAATGATTTCCTGTTCCATCTGTGATAGTGCGGACAGGGCTGCGGCAAGCTCTGGACTTTCCAAAAGCACCATCTGACCGCAGACGAAAAGCGGATAGCTGTTCATGCCGGATTGCTCTGTAAAGTATTTATCTGTGGTGCTGAATGGATAGTGTTTTTCTTCTATCAGATATTCAAGCGAGATTTCCCGCTTGCGGCGGCTGCGTATGCTTCGGGCTGCGTCTATGGCAGCGTGGCGAATAACAGTCTTGCAAAAGGCATCGTGTGTATGCCGAATATGTTCTTGATACTTTTCGTGTTCGGTCATGGAAAATCCCCCTTTCTGAATAATGGCAGAGGGCGGCAGCATTTTATGCTGTCGCCCTCTTGGTTACCGAACAGCAAAGACGGGCGGGGCTGTCAACGGCGGCGCATTTGCGCCGTTCATCTTGACCGTTGACAGGCTCGGCTGGGTTTGCTATCTGCTCACGGCAATTCACTCTCATTGATAGGAATTGCTTCAAGTTCCGTATTCAAATTGTTCCAATAAGAGCCAATATCCGCACTTGTGAAATACTTAAAACCGCCTGCTTCTGACTTCAATTCGCCGTTTTTAACTCCATAGCAGGCGTAAATCAAATCGTAGCTTGTTCCATCTGAGAGGTTAAATCTAAAGCTGGTCACATCTGCTCCAGCAGTTTCCTCAGTTGTTTTGTCTTTTAGGGATAAGCCCTTGAACTTATCATACAGGGTCTTTATATCATTTTCAGCAACAACTACTTTCTTTTCTGCTGATGCAGGCACTCCGTCATAGTGGTACATTTCAACGCTTTCGACATCTTCAACCTCAAATGGGAAGTCGATTTTGACAGGCTCATAAGCAATGTTTATAGGTAACAGAAAGAGAGCTGTAAAAATTGCAATGATACAAAGAGTGATGGAAACGAGAACAGCAATAGTTATCTTTTTTCTGCCCCTCTGCTTTTCTTTTGCCTCATGGCGCATAATAACGCTTTCGCTTTCTTCGTGAAGAACATCTTCGCTCGTGTGAGAAAGCAATTTCTGATAAATTGCGTTACAGTCAGCACAGGCGTTCAAATGCTCTTTTACCATCTCTGCGCTTGCTTCGCTGCAAGCACCGTCAACATACAGCGGAAGAATATCTCGAACAATATCGCATTGTTTACTCATGCTTTTCATCCATCCTTTCTTGAATTTTTAGCTTTGCACGATGATAAGTAACTCTCGCCCATGATTCTGTTTTTCCAAAAATTGCAGCGATTTGTGAAAAAGATAGTTCCCCGAATACGCGAAGCTGAAAGACTTCTTTGTATGGTTCTTCCAAACGGTGAAGAACGAGGTGTATGCGGAACGCCATGTCAGAATCTGTAACTGAGTTCTCAACATTTTCATTTGATGGCAAGTCATTGATTTCACTCACATCAGCTACTCGCTGACGGCTTCGCATTTCATCATGGTAAAGATTTTTTGCTATGGAGCAGAGCCATGTCAATTCATCTGACTTACCTTTGAATTGTGATGTTGTAGAAACAGCCTTATAGAATGTGTTCTGCGTGATTTCCTCTGCTATCTCACGATTTTTAGCAAGAGAAATAGTATACGAGTATACCTGTAAATAGTAGGCTTTATAGAGCTTTTCATAGTCCATACTTGTCATCACCTCCTTCAGCTTCATAGGTTAGACGGAGAAATCGGAATTTCGTTACAAAGAAGTTTGAAATTTTTATACCTTTACGCTACTCTTGCTTTCTGCGGACTATTGGTAGACGCGCATTAACGGCAAGCAAAGAGATTGCTGTGTCAGCTTGATATGTTCAAATGCTAATTAAGTATAGCATACAGCTATGAATTTTTCTATTGCGTTCCCCTGACTTCGGAATAGTGGCAGGGCTGGCTATCCATGTCTTGTGCTTCTCTACCGTACATGAGCATTCGCACCCGGATTGTCGTTGCCATATCCTTCCATCAGATTGACAACACCCCAAACGCCAAGACCTGCGCCAATAGCCACAACGAGAGTCTGCAGAACGGTAATAGCCTGATTAAAGAATTCCATATGTTATTTTCGCCAGACCGCAGATTTGATGAATGTTTGCGATTCCAAAAGGAAAGCGGGCTGGCACATCTCCGGTGCTGCCCGCTTCCTGCGATTCTGGCTTCTCCTTTCATTTTCAATAAAGTCAGCCTTTTGGAATCACATGATAGATGGTGGTTATTTCGTGTCGGTCATACGGATCACCTGTCCGGGGTCTGCCCGAACGGGTGGACGGGTGTATCGCTTGCTGCTGATAAAAGCCTCCTTCCTTATCCTTGTGCCTGTTCGGTCACATCCACTTCATAAAGGTCAAATTCTTCCGTGGTGAGCAGCCGCAGTTCGTGTTTCAGGTAGCGTTCTACGTCGAACTCGTTTTTCTTGTCGAAATCCGAAAGTTCCTTGTACCGCTTATGTTTGGTAATATCAAACTTATCGCTCAGGAATGGTCTGACACCTCTTAACTGTAAGATGCACTTGCTGCCGTCCATGACTGCAAGCTCATCCCGGCTCATCAGTTCTTTTCCGGTCTTTTGGTAGTTCGTTCCAAAAGAGGGGCTGTTGCCACGGGTATCTGATGTGTTGTAAAGGTCGATGGTTTCCTTGCCCAGCGTTTCGGAAATTTCCTTGAGGGTGGAACTTTCCTTGCCGCCAAGGAACAGCATCGTGTCACAGTTGCCGATGATGGTTTCTGCGGCATCCTTGTAAATGGTCTTTAACTGGCTCTGCGATTGGAGAATGATCGAAGCAGAAATCTCACGGCTGCGTATGGTGGCGATGAGCTTATCAAACTTAGGGATTTGTCCGATGTTTGCAAACTCGTCCAGAAGCAGCCGCACATGGTACGGAAGTCTGCCGCCGTGTTCGTCGTCTGCCTTATCACAAAGCAAATTGAATAGCTGTGTGTACAAGATCGACACCACAAAATTGAAGGTATCATCTGTATCGGAGATAATAACGAACATTGCCGTGCGCTGATCTCCCAGCAAATCCAGCTCCATCTCGTCGTATGCCATCAGGTCACGCAGTTCCTTAATGTCAAATGGAGCCAGTCTCGCACCGCAGGAAATCAGAATGGACTTTGCCGTTTTACCAGAGACGAAAAGTCAAGGACTTTTTCATCAAATTCAAAAAGAAGTCACATTTTGCGGACTTCCTCACGAAGCATACGCTTGATTTTGTCCTCCATCGTCTCTTTGGCGGTCTCGCTAAAATGGACACGGACGATATAGGTGGTCTTGCCAATCTGCTTTCTGACAGTCGGGCAAGTGGCGGTGTTGGTTGCGGTATTGTTCATTCAAAATCCTCCTGTAAATGAAAAATGCCCGGTGACTGTTCATCATCGGACGGTGTCGGTATGAGGGAACAAGGCAAGGCGGCAACATTAAGGTATCTATAAAAACCTTGCCGTCTTTGCCACGCTTGCCGTGTTCCTGCTGTCAGTCTCGGAGATAGCAGACCCATGCTGTGCCGTCTTTCTCGGTCACAAGCTTGTCCCCGATACGGCTCTTTGCCGTTCTCATGGTGCGTGAGGAAATCCCACGCTCATTGACTGCCTTTTCCAGCTCTGCGCTCGGCATACGCTTTCCGTCTGCAAGCAGTTCCAGAATGAGCATTTGCGCCTGTGCGGTCTTGCTCTCGGTCTTTGCGGTGTCTGTCCCGGCAAGAAGCTCGTCAGCGGTAATGTCATAAGCCCCTATCCACTCAAAGCCTTTCTCGTCTCCCAGAGAAAAGGCAAGGGACTGTCCGGGCGGCGCAAGGGAACTTTTCTCATGGATAAGCACCCTCGTTGTGGGGCTGTCCTTCAGCTTGCCGATAAAAAGCAGACTGCGGACTGCCGCCGTAATGTCGATAGACCCCAATCCCCGGTAGGTGCTTTGCGTTCCTGCGGCTTTGTTCAGGTGTCCGATCAGCACGATAGCGCACCCGGTAGCCTGTGCAATGTCTCCCAGACTGCGGAATATCGGGCGCACCTCGTTTGCCCTGTTCATGTCCACATCTACGCCCAGAAACGCCTGTACCGGGTCAATGATAACAAGCCTTGCGTTGTTCTCCCGGATTGCCCTTGCTATGCGCTCATCGGCAAGGGTCAGCGGTGTGTCCCTATCGTCAATGACAAGCACTCTTTCAAGGTCTGCTTCCGCTTCCATCAGTCGGGGCTTGACGGTATCGCCCAGACCGTCCTCTGCGGTCTGGTAGATGATGTTGAAAGGCTCAAGGGTCTCCATACCGGGTAAAGGCTTTCGGTTGGTGCAAGCCGCCGCAAGACGCATGGCAAAGTAGGTCTTGCCCTCGCCGGGGTTGCCCTGTATGATGGTCAGCTTTCCAAAGGGGATATACGGAAACCATAACCAATCCACGCTCGTCAGCTCCACATCTGCCATACGGAGCATGGGGACAGGCTGGGCAGTGGGCAGCTCTCGCAGCGTGATTGTTTCCGCTATAAATTTGCGGCTCGGAATGTCCCCTTGCTGACGGAGAACATCGTTCCAGTCTTTCCTTGCCGGGACAAGGCGAATGACGGCGATCTCGCTGGGAATGGACTGTGCCAGTCGGGTACAGGCTTCGCTTCCTGCGGTGTCGCTGTCAAGGCAGAGGAATACTTTTTGGGTGTCCTTGCGTTCAGAAAGAAAACGGTCAAGGGCTTTTCCCGAAACGCCGCCCAGGGCAAGATAGCTCCTTGTCTGCCAGTCCTGCGGATAAAGGCAGATGAACGATAACAGGTCAATCGGCGCTTCAAAGACAAAGAGCTGATTGCCATTACCCTCGTGTCGGAACGGATAGGATTTGTCAGACCCGGCAATGTCCTGTCTGAATGGGTCTGCCGTTCCTCGCACATGGGCGTATCTCGGCGTACCGCTTCGGTCTCTGCCGACAAACACAACATTGTGCCGCTTTGCGTCCTCGTAAATATCCCCGGAAAGAAGAAAAGCCTCAACAAGCGTCTTGTTGAGACCTCGGCTTTCTGTGAGATATTGGATTGCTCTGTCGGCTGTTCGGTTGTGCAAGGGCAAGTGGAACGCTGTGGGCGGTGCTGTGGTGGCTTCGGTCTGTCCTTCGCCGCTTTCGCCGGTCAGGAGCTGGACAGCTTCGGGAAAGGACTTGCCGTAAAACTCCATGACAAAATCAATGGGATAGCCGCCCTTGCTCTGGCTGTGTCGAAACCACTTGTTTCCCCGGACGGTCAGGCTGTCATGTTCTTTCCAGCGGTATTCTCGTCCGCTTTTGATAAGTGTCTCTCCCTGTGTGCGGAGAAAATCTTCCAGACTGACGGCGTTTGCCCGGTCAATCTGTGCTTGGGTATAATTCATCGGGATAGTTCCTCCTTTTTGTGTCGTGTTTGGGGTCGATTTTGGAGCATTTGTTCCTCTGTGCGCTCGTTAAATCGGGCGGCAGTATCTACACATGACTTGACCTTCCAAAGGCGGTGTAAATCGTCTCTGACGGTCTTAAACTCGCCGTAGGTGGTGTTGTGCGCCTGTTCCAGCTCGTCATACTCTTCGGTCAGCTTTTTCATATCCACCTTGCCGTCCGGGAACTCTCCGGTCAGCTTGCGTCTGGCGGCGTAGAACTGTTTCAGTTCCGCTTCATGCTCTGCCTTGTACTTGGCTCTGGGCTTCTCAAACTTGATTTTCTGCAAGCCGTCATAGACAGGCTTCAAACTCTGGAAAGCAGCGGAGCTGTCATAGAGCTGCTTAATTGCTTTCATTCGGGCGGTCTGTTCGTCCAGCGTTTTCTTCAAGCTCTCTGTGGCAGCACTGTGTTCGCTGACACGGCTTTCCAAATCTTCAAGGGAGTAAATGCCGTTTGCCCGGAGATAATTGAAAGTCTCGTTCATCTCCTTTAGATTGCTGACCTTGCCTTTCTGCGAATACGCCCCGGCTCTGCGCTGGGTGTAATAGGCGTTCAGCAGAGAAACAAGGTCGGGTGCCTGCGGCTTGGCAAGCTCTGCTTTTGCTTCGGCAATCCAATCGAACAGGAGAGCGATTTTCTTCTTGATGTCCCGGATAACGGCATTGGTTGCCTTGATCCAGCGGTTGAACTCGCCCTTCTCGGTGCGTATGCCTTTCTTCTCCATTGCCCGGACGGTTGCGCCCTCATGGACGGTGGGAAGAAGCTCCACGCCCTGACGCTCATAGCTCCGGTGGTCGATACGAACATCAATACCTTTTTCCGCAAACTTGGCATTGCATAGCTCCGCCCATGCTTCACGCCAATGTTCCAGCGTTTTGGGACTGCCCCAGTCGGTAGTGGGAACGGCGTTGAACACAAACTTTCCGTCTGCGTCTCGGATACGGTTGCCGTCCTCGTCCAGCTCATACACCCGGCGTTGCTTTAGTCCCCATTTGCCGTTCTGCTCGATGGGGCGGATGGGGCAAAGCACATGAAAATGCGGGTTTGGTATGCCGCCGTCCTCCCGGTCTGGCTGGTGTACGGCGAAGTCAACCACCATGCCCAGGCTTACAAAGTTCTCCAATAAAAATTGCCTTGCAAGAGCGATGTTTTCCTCAAGGGAAAATTCATTCTGCAAGGCAATGTCAAAGCTGTATGCAAGCTGGGCGTTCTTTCCACGCTCGACTTTTTCCACGGCGTTCCATAGGGTCTGGCGGTCTGCGTATTCGGGCGGTGCATGGGACGGCAGGAGAATGTTGGAGCAGATCACGCCGCCCTTTCTGGTGTAGTCGCTGTATTCGCCGTAATACTCGCTATACAATCGCTCCCCGGCACGGTAGGCGGCAGAAGCAATAGCGGACTGTCCTGCGCTTCGCTTAGTCTGCGTGACGCTCAGATGAAATAGTGCCATCGGCTTTCAACTCCTTTTCTCTGTTTGCTTGGCTGATGTGGGTAATCGCCATGTGACGGACGGCTCGCTGGACTTCGGACAGAGAAAAGATGTGTTCCATCAGCTCTGTCATTTCGGTGCGTGTGAGATCTTTGACCTCCGGGGCAAGGCTCTCAATCGTTCCGCCCAGATTGCAAAGGCGGTGGGTGCGCTTGGTGCGTTCGCCTTTCTCCAGATACTTCTTTCTGTTCTCCAGACGCTCCAGCTTGTGCTGTTCCTGTGCAAGCTGCGTCTCGGCTCGTTCCTTTTCGGCTCGAAGCTGTTCAAGGGTTTTCGGTTTTGTCATTGTAATTGACCTCCTTTTTTGATTTTGCGGATAAAAAAAGACCGTCAACTTTTCGCATAGTGCGACCAGTCAACGGTCTGATTTTCGGTATTCAGTTGTTGTGTTCAGTTCGGTAAATTGAAGTTGGTCAAAGTTGTTGGCGAAGATATTCCACAACATTTCCATTCGTATCATAGAAACAGATGTTTCCTACATTGAGGGGCAGGACAATGGCGAAAGGCTTGCCACTATCAATATCAATCACCTGAATGCCGTTGCCATCATCTACTTCAAGTCGAACAATATTTTGGGTATTCATTGAGATAAATGCCCTTTCGTTATTTCCCTCAACAACAAACTCTGCAATGTAATCATCAACCTCAACTATATCTCCACCACCACGGAAGAAATATCCAAAAGACAAGCCAGGGCGATTTACATAGACAGAAAAAGTGTGGTCTGTCTTGTCCTGTGGGTAAGAAATAAATGCAGCCATTGTGTCGGAAATGCTTCCATCAACAATCCAATCATCCAAAATTTTTTGAGATTGGCGAATGTCTGCTTCTAAACTGTTTGCGGTTTTACCAATGTCATTGTTTGCATAAAGGAAACCGAAAACCAACACACAAGCCAAAATAACACCCAAGAGGATTATGGGTAATTTCTTTTTCATAGAATCACACTCCTTTATCAAATTAAGATTCTTGATTTTCAAACTTGCTGGCGGCGAACGGTTTGTCAAAACCGTTTGCGGACGGCAAGTCCACAGGGGATAGCCGCTTTAGCGGCGCAAGGGGGTGTAGCCACCTTGACGGAACGAAGTGACGCAACATTCTCGGTCATGCAGTTTTCTTCTGCTGACGGAGAATGAAGCTCCGCAGGACGCACTACTCTCGACAGAGAGTATAGAAGTGCGCCCTTAGAGTTCTAAGGGTATTTTTAGATAATTGGGAATGTTTCTTTGTCAAACTGCGTAACATTGAACACGATACGCCACTCGACATCATCACCAACCGGTTCAAAGTGCAGAGCAGAACAAGCAGCATGAAGTTTTTCTTGTGAATTTGTTCCATATATAACTGCTGTCGGACCATCTGCACCACCAATAACACCAACAACAAAACAGGAACTACTGCCAACTGGACGGAACGAATGATCGTCTGGTGTAACTTCTATCGGTCTATCGCCTTCATCACAATCAAAAACCGAAATGTTCTCCATCGGTTCAGGGGTAAGTGTATAACTCATGGCAATATAATGTGTCGGATAAATCCAGCGATCAGAACCAAAACTATTTTGAGGAACTGTCTGCTGTTCTATTTCCTGCACGGTCAGTGTATGGGTTATTCCGCTAACAGGATGGGAAAACATAAATGAATCTCCGGGTGCGTGAACTTTGAAATGTGAGCCTGGAACTTGTCCTGGTTGCTGCTCCATTGTAAGAAAAAGTTTATTGATTTCAGGGTGATGCTTGGTTCCCCAAGGAAATACGTCTCTGCATATGACCCAGCCATAAGTACTATCCAGCCCATAATGGTCGATTGCCCATTTTGCTTCCAACTCATTGATAACGCCATCTGGCAGACAAGGATTAAAGCTCACAGCGCAGCCATGGGTTGTCTGTAATATTTTCTCGTTTAACTTCAAGCAAGGTTTGAAGTTAAAACAAAGTGGGTTTTCCCATTCCATCTGCATCTGTTGCTCACGGGTAAAATTTTCACATGAGTCATTTTCCCAGTCCAGATTCCATTTTTTCATGAAGTCACGGATGCTTTCTGAATCAACTCGCATACAAAAATCAACGACAAGTCCTTTGCTACATGAATAAGCTGCCGGAATTACCCAATGATATCCAGCCCAATCGAATTGTTTATCCAGCTTGATCTCTTTTCCGGCACGGTCTTTACCTCGATGTCCCCAGAAATCTCCATCAAAGTAGACCTTCCATTCAGGGGCAACCAATTCTGCTTCTGAAGTCATATCATTATCGTAATAATCTTCTGTGTATTTAATCTGACTGTAATCAAAGGAAGATTGCAGGTTTTTGATATATGTCCACGGTTGTTCCATAGGCAACAAATTCATCTTCTCTGAAATTTCCGATAAAGTTTGCTGTTGTTCCTGGGTTGTAGGGTTTTCATTGAGAAAGGCTTCAAACTGTGCTTCGTTCCACATCCACGCTTGTTCCACTGCCGCCACATCACCACAAGCCAGTATAAGCCGCAGAAAGTCGGTAAAATTTTCAGCTACTGGATGAACATAATCAGGAGAAGTATTCATGGGGCTGACAGAGAAAACCATCTCTCCAAATCCACGAATGAAACAGAAGTGGATACCATCTATCCCTGCCCATCCAAAAACCGATGCCCCTTTTGGGGTACAAAAATAATTTGTATTATCCTCACGGAGTTCAACTCCCACAGGACTTAAATCGACACCCCGCTGTAAAAATTTTTTCAAAATTCTATTCATTAAGCATCCCCCCATAAAATTAGTGCTATCACGCTCTTGATTGTAGTAAATTTTATCACAAGAGTGTGAATAAATCTACTGGCGAATGCTGAAACCGCCCGAACAGTTTCTTTCTGCTCAGGCGGCTTTCTTCATCCATTTTTCTTTCTTCTGCTGCACTTGTTCATGGGCTTCCTGCTGAACATCAGCCCAGCGGAAAAGCCATACTTGAAGTGACTTTCACTTTCTTCACATTGGGCGATTGCTGTCTGCGCCCGGAGTTCCTGCACCAGCTCATAGTCCTCTTTGCTGAGCCGCTGGGACAACTGCTCCATGAGCTTTTCACAGGCTATGACTGCCTTTCGGTATTCCGGTGATGTAGGTACAACTGTCTCGCAGGGATAAAACTCCCCATTATACATGGCTTCCAAAATCATAGCTTTACCTCTCTCAACAGTAGATTAGTTCCGTCTTGATGATTTCCTCTGCCCGGCAGCGGATGGAGTTCATTGACTGCACCCATAACATCTGATTTTCCGCTTTCATGGCTTCGGTCACGCCCTCGGCTTTCATCATCTGCCGGATAATCAAGTCCAGCCTGTCTGCCGCCTGCTCGTTCAGATCGGCAACGACGGTGTGGAGGCTGCCGGACAAAATTAGCTCGTTGTAAAGCATGGGACGGTGCAATTTCAGATAGGACTGGTGCAAGCGTCCCCAATGCCCAATAGGTCGGCGTTCCTCCGGCAGCTTCAAGTCCGGCACATAGTAGTCGCCCACCAACACATAGTCCATACCGTTCTCATGGATTCTCGGTTTCAACTCTTTCATAAAATCACGCTCCCTTTCTCGGTCCCAGCTGCGGCAAACTGCTCACCGGGATAAATACCCCTCTGGCAATATCCTCGGTGCGGATTGCCTGTTTTCTGGCTTCAATCTCCGCTTTTTTCTTGGCTTTCGTGCGCTCCTCATACTCTTTCTGTTTACCATTGGCTTTCCGCTTCAAGTAGTTCTGGTGGAGCCTGTCCTTGCGTTCCTCACGCTTGCGGATTTCCTCTAATTCCTCCGGGGTAAGCTCCACTTCGCCAAACGCAGGGGGAACGAAACGACCCACGAAATTGAAGTAAATCTCGACCTCCTGTGTGGTCTGTATACTGCCTTTGCGGTCACGCTCATGCACAAGGATTTTCTCGATAAACTCGTTGAGCATAGCAATGGTCAGCTTGTCGAAGTTCTCGTACTTGTCAATCAGAGCGATAAAACGGTCAGCGTCCTTTTCGTGCTTCTCATAGCTCTTGACAGCCTTTTCCAGAACGGAGATTTCAGCGGTAAGCTCGGACTGTTCCTTTTCGTATTGAGCGTCCAGAGTGGTGTATCTGCTGTCGGACAGCTTGCCTAAAATGTTGTCCTCATAGATTTTGCAGAGCAGGACTTCCAGCTCGGAAACTCTCTGCTTTGCTGTGGCAAGGCGTGTCCGCTGCTTCCTGACCTCTGCCGTCTGCTGGCTGGACTGCGCTTCCTGCACCACACGGACAAACTCGGCTCGGTCATGCTTGGCATACTCGGCAATGGCTTTCAGCATTTCAGAGACAAGAGACAGTACCACATCTTCATTGATACGGTGCTGTGTCGTGCAGAGCTTTCCAACTGGGACTTTGCTGTATTGGGAACAGGTATATTGAGAAACACGCTTGCCGTTGTTGGTACGGTGAACATACATCTTGCCGCCGCAATCGGCACAATAAAGCAAGCCTGTGAGGGGAGCCGCTTCGCCCCAGCCGTCCGGGTAGCGTCTGACATTCCCACGGATTTTCTGCACAAGGTCAAAGGTCTGCTGGTCAATGATAGGCTCATGGGTATTCTCGAAAATTGTCCATTCGTCCTCCGGGACATAATGGCTTTTCTTGTCCTTGAAGTGCTTTCGGGTCTTGAAATTGATGGTGTGTCCCAGATACTCACGCTTTTCAAGAATGTTGCAGATGGTGGAAGAACCCCAGCCGTACACATCTTTGAAAGTCTTGTTTTTGTTCACGCCCTCGCCGTGCCGGGCAAGGTAAGCGGACGGAATGAGGATTTTTTCTTCTTTCAGCTTGCTGGCGATCTGATACGGACCGTAGCCCTCAATCGTCATGGCAAAGATGCGCTTGACCACATCAGCGGCTTCGGGGTCAACCAACCATTGGTCTCTGGCTTCGTTCCAGAGATAGCCGTAAATGACCGTGCCTGTGAGGTGCTTGCCGGACTTGCCTTTGGACTGGAAAGTGGAACGGATTTTACGGCTGGTGTCTCTGGCGTAATACTCGTTCATAATGTTGCGGAAAGGGGTAAAATCATCGTCCCCTCTGGCGCTGTCCACGCCGTCATTGATGGCGATAAGGCGAACGCCACGCTGACGCAGGATTTCCATAATCTGACCGACTTTCAGATAGTCACGACCCATGCGGCTCATGTCCTTGATACAGAGGTATTCCACATTCCCGGCTTCAACCTCTTTCATCATGGCTAAAAATCCGGGGCGGTCAAAACAAGTGCCGCTGATACCATCGTCCGTGAAATGGACAATGTTTGTAAAGCCCTGCCGTGCGGCGAACTCCTCCAACATAGCTTTTTGATTGGAAATGGAATTGCTCTCACGCTGTTGGTCATCATCTTTGCCAAAGTCATCACGGCTCAATCGTTCGTACAGAGCTGTGATTTTCTCGTTTTTTCTCATAACTTGCGCTCCTTTCTTCGGTTTTAGGTTGTGTGTTCTAAGAGACTTCCCAACCGCTTGATTAAGAAGTCTTTTAGAGCATACAACACCTGCCGCCAGCTTGTACTTTTTGTACTGCCGCACGGCAAAGTGTTCTGGTTTAGCCTTTTCCAAATCCTCAAATAGTTCATCGACCGGATTCTTGAACTCTTCATCATCCTCGCGGGCTTCGCTGGCATTGATAAATTCCAGCAGCGTGGAGAAGTTCTGTTCTTCTTCCGGGGCTTCATAGTAGATATAGCCGATGAGTGCGCAGTAGAGCAGGCGTTCTGCCTTGACCCAGAAATCTTCGCCGGACTTCTCGCCGTCTCCTTTCGTGTTGGCGATGATGGTATTGACCAGTTTCAGAATATCTTTCTCACTGCGGATATAGTGGAACGGGTTATAGTGCATCGACTTCTTGAAATTGATCGTGTTCAGGACTTTGATTTTGTACCCGGCATCCGAGAGCATCTTTCCGCATTCAATGATGATCGTACCTTTCGGGTCAGTACAGACATAGCTGACCTTTTCGGGCATCTGCATCAGATTGGGCTTTACGAAAAACCGTGTCTTGCCGCTGCCAGAGCCGCCGATCACAATGACATTCTTGTTTCTGGCATACTTCGGATGCTTTGGTCTGCCGCTCATCATCAACCGTTCCGTCTGGGTGAGCAGCACATTATTCTCGAATACCGGGTCAATAAAAGGTTCAATGTCCTTGGCATTGCCCCACCGGGCAGAGCCGTATTCCTCTCCCTGACGATACTTCTTTGCGTTCTTCCCCTTAAAGTAGATCACGGCTTTCAGTGCTGCTGCACCGATCAGACCCACCAGCAAGTCGAACGGATGGACACTTGGCAGATAACTCTTGTAGGCCAGACCGAAGTTCATAAAAAGAACCATCAGCCTGTCCACGATGGTATCGCCATTACAGTGTCGGTACAGCCATGCGGCTTTCTCCACCATGTAAAAGGCGATAATGTAAGGAAAATTCAGCAGGATCAGCTTTTTCATATCTGCCGACTGCATCTTTCCACTGATTGCCGCCGCTACTTTCTTGCCCCATGCCGTTCCGCCTGTCTGGTTGGAGGGGGCTTTGCGCGGTCGTTTGCTCTGTGCGGTCGTTTTCTTTTTCTGGCTCATCGCACCTGCCCTCTGTCTTTCGTCTTTTCCTTGGTGATTTCCCGGTGCTTGGCAACACGCTCCTTTGCCTGCTCCAGCTTCTTACGGATGGACTGCCGCTGCTCCTTTTTCAGCGAAACTCCGGTGTATTCCTTGAACGCTGCCGTCATAACGTCTACATCTTTCGCCTTGAAAAAGACCAGATATTCGGTTTTACCCTCTTTTTCTGCCTTTTTCAGACTATAATCAATGCCGTACTTCCGGGCTACCCGGTCAAACGACTTGATGTTATTGTCCGTGACAACGATATTGGTAAGCTGTGCGCCGCTCTGTTGCAGGCTCTTGATGCTCTGCTTTCCTCTCTTACATCGGTTCTGCCCTCCCATCTTCTTCGACTGCTGTTTTTTCTTCTCGATTTCTGCCAACAGCTTTGTCAGTGCTGCTTTCAGAAGCTGCGCCGAGATTTTTCCGCCTTTGATGCACAATGCCATCGTTTTTTCGTTTACTTCATCCTGCACCTGCGCCCTCCTTTCCGGTTTATAGTTTTATCCAAACGGCATCAGACACTGACTGTGCCTGATACCGGGGGAGCCGTATCGCCAAAGACCGAACGAAATTTCTTTCTGCACTGGTGCATCATGTAGCCGCACTCCCTGCGGTGTCGGCAGGAAATGCAGGGATGGTCACTGTCCGTTCCCGGACGCTGGCGCATCATACGTTCAAACGGGCTATTCGTAAAGTTCATAGGCTCACCCCTCCTGTTCTGCCATCGGAAGAATCCCACGCCGTTTCAGTTCGTGGTACAGAAACTTCCTGCCTTTGTGTGTCCATGCCGTATGCAGCTTTTCCACTGCACTGCCATCACTCCGATGGAGCCGGAAAACAAGGTTTGCAGTATATCCCTTATCCTGATGCTTTGCATACAGCACCCACTGGTTATTGGCCCGGTACTGGATACCGTGCAGATGGAGCAGACGATTGAACACCTTTGCACCGCAGCCGTACTCTTTTGCGATCTGTGTCGTTGTCACCAGCGAATCGGGCGGCTGTGATTCGTAAAAACGCTTCGGCGGCGCGTGGCTTTTGCACTTGTGCTGATGCAGCAGTTCAATGACTGCCTGCATCCAGTGATCCGTTCCCATGCAGTGCTGTCCTTCGCAGCTGCGGAAACAGTCGTTCTTGTGGAAGTGATGGAGCTTGTACAACTGCTTTGCCATCTCCAGCGTGATCCGGTAGTCTTTCACATACCGCTGCACCGTGCGCCCGCCCTCATCCTGCGGACGGACACGGGGAACGAACTCATAGTCCCGGCCCTCCACAAATCCATACTGGCACATCCGGGGGAACCACTTGCGGAAGTCACTCCGAATCTGCATCTGGGCGTACAAGTCTCTCGCCCAGATCACCGAGGGAGCCATATCAAAATCCATAAAAAACACGCTCATTGCATCGTCCTCCTTAATTGCTTCTGCCGCCCCATCCGAAATCATGTCTGACCTGTGCAGCGTAATAGCTGTCAATCGTGGTCGGAGCATTATACAGTGTAGCAAGCAGATATTGTTTGATGTTTCGTACCTGTGTGGTATTGCTTTTCAGGCATTCCATTACATACTGGATGTGCATGGAATCCAGCTTCATCAGGCGGCTTTTGACCACCTCTTTCGGCTTTTCTTCCCCACAAATGCGCAGAAACTTCTTTCTGCTGGTTACGGTTTCCACAAGAAGTTCCAGAATCTCCATCAGGATTTCCCGGTCATGTGGGAAGTTCTTCTCTAAGATTGGGATTTCCAGCTTGTCTTGAAAATAGAAGCGATACCTTTCATCTTCCCGCATCTCCCCGGATATGTTTTCACCAGATTGTGCAGAATAGATTAGATCAGTCTCACTACTATCAGTATTATTTATATCAGTCTTACTTCCGTTTGATTTCCATACTCCCGGAAGTTCGCTTTTCAAACCACCAGAAGTTTGATTTTCATACTTCCAGTAGTTCGATTGTGAAAGTCCCGCATAGAGGTCTTTCACATAGAGCAGGTTCGGCTTTCCCAAGCCCTGCCTGCGCCGCTCAATAAGCTGATATTCGTGTTCCAGCTCATCCAGCAGTTTGACCGCTTTTTGTCTGGCACATCGAATCGAATCCATGATTTCATCTATCGTACAGATGATGTAGGCATTTCCATTCTCGTCCTGCCAGCCATTCTTAAGCGAGAGATTCATCCGATCCAGCAAGACAGCATACAGTAGCTTTGCATCGCCAGACATCTTTTCAAACAGGTCTACCTTGATGAGTGCTTTCGGCACACGGTAGAAACTGTATCGGTCTGCTTCCAGACCTCTGAAATACGGGTACTTCATGTAGATTCATCACCTCCCCTCCTGCTGGATTTGCACTATTATAAATAACAGTACATTCCTACGACGGAGCATCTTGCGACACTCCGCCGCATTGTATCTGCTGTTATTTGAGCTTTGCCATTCTGCCCCAGCCCGTTCCTGCCCCATATTTCAGCGACGTTTTCTCTGACAAGACACGCAGGATGCACATTCAGTATCAGAAGTATCTCTCTGGGATGGCTTATTCAATTTTCAAGGTTCATGTGAGAGGTTTTGTATTGTCCTCTCATCCTTAGAATCGGAGAAAGGTCATTTCGCAAGGTGTTTTTAAAAAAGTTTTTGAACTTTTTATGAACTTTCCGATTTGGATGGAGATTTTTTGTGTCCTCTCACTCCTAGAATCGGAGAAGGTCCATTTCGCAAGGTGTTTTAAAAAAATTCAAAAAAATTTTTGAGCCGCCCAATTCAGAGTGTTTTCTGTGATTGGACGGCTCATCTTTTGATTATGTATAGGTTATCAGCTGCACAATGCCCGGAAGTGCTTTTTCTGTATCTTGTAAATTGCTGCGTTATAAATTCCGGTAAGATTCTGGCGGGTCATGCCAAGGTGTTTCGCTGCCTCTGTGAAAGACAGACCATGAAACAGATGAGTGTGGACGACCTTTCTCTGCAAATCAGTCAAAGTAGAGAGCAGCTCTTCCACTCTTTCCTCACTTATCATTCTTTCCAGTGTACTCACTGCTTCATCGACTCCCTCTAGGATTTCTTTCCTATACTCCCTGTCCTCACGGGATGGCATCCATTTTCCCTGAATGATTTCGTAATTCATGAAAATACGATCCTCTCCTTCCAGAACCAGCCGGATGTGCCACTCGTATTCATCAAATTCCTCTTCCTCAATGTGATGCCCCGCACCCTCCAGTGCATCATATTTATAATGTACGCAGTTGCGAAGCGAGAAAACGGTCACTCTTTTATGCGCCCGATAGATCACATAACCATTCTGGTAGACATTGATGCTGCCATGATTTTCCAAGACCTTTTCGGCAACCACTGGCACACCAGATACCTCAAGCGCCTTCACGGTGGGAACACGCTGTTCCTTGTACGAAGGGAGTTCAACAAGCTTTTTCAGATCCTTGAATGTCATCATAATGTCCACCTTTCTGCCTTTTGGCTGCGGGTGGTCTGAAACAAAAAATGCAGCAAAAGTTGTCCCAGACTTACCCGTTTTTTTTGAACGGGAAGTCTAAGACTTCTCCTGCTGCATCGCTATTTCATGATTCTCTTTTAAGGTGTGATGTTTAGTCTCTCATATATAGAATTGCTGGAAGGGCTTTTCGCAAGGTATTTTTGAAAAAAAATTAAAAAAGCCGGAACAGGATGAACTACTTGCAGGCGTACTACTGCGCTGCATTCGCTCATTCTGTTCCGGCCTATATCACATATTGCTACGGTATCGCTCTAAACAAACAGATATTATATTGTAGACCCAAAAGAACGTCTGATGGAGCTGGTCGGCTAACCAGGTGCCGCCTAAGATTCCATTTCTTCCCTTTCAGTGTCCGATGAAGCCCTCTTACTTCAGGCTTCCTTCCGGCGATCCTCCGGCGTTGCAAATTCTATACTCTTTACAGGAAGACCGTGAATGTACTCCACCAGTGATTCCGCAGAAATATAATCTTCACAGCCACCACGCTTTATCTGAAGCATATTCTTTCCATCTACGACACTACGATTTCCGATCCGCAGCCCTTTCGGAGTGCGGATTTCATGATCTCCATTGTTCATCTTTCACGGCCTCCTTTGTGTTGGTTTCGGTTATTTCGGTTTCTATTGCCCTCAACCTTTGAACTTTCGTTCACTTTTCACCTTTTCCCACTTGCATATTTACTCACTTTCCAGTATAATAATCCAAAAGTTGAAAGAATATGGCACTATTATATACACAGAGCGTCGCTGTGTCAAGTAGGAATTGTGAAAGTTTGTTGCATATTTCAAAATGAATAATTACAAATCTTGTTTCACATTAGTAACGCACGATAACTACTCCATAGAAAGGTTGCAAACATGAAATTTGGAGCAAAAGTTCGTGATCTGCGCAAAAAGAACAATCTAACACAAGACGAATTAGCAAAATGCCTCGGAGTCAGCAAGAGAACGATCATCGGATGGGAGCGTAATGAACGCTACCCCCGAAATGTTGAAGTTCTCGAAAAAATGTCAGACATTTTCCATGTACCCCTGACCTATTTACAGCCCGATCAAGCGTTATTTATTGAACGTGCCGCTGCAATCTACGGCAAGAATGGCAAAAAAGAAGCCCAGTATCTCGCATTCGAGCTTACTGAGCTGTTTGCCAGTGGAGAGCTATCTCCGCAGGATATGGACGGCATCATGTATGAGATGCACAAAGCCTATTTTAAGTACCGAGAACAAAAACGAGAGAAAGAACGAATAATGAACCTGTAAATCACTGTTCCATTCACTATGCCATCCCCGAAAGGAGATCACATTATGGATTCTGCATTTATTCACCAAGTTGCTAATGAACTTGTCCAAAATGTCGGAACTCGCAACATCAAACAGCTCGCGCGCAGTTGCAGTCTGGACATCAGTGAAACATCTCGCATTAAAGATATGCTGGGTTTACTTTCGCTCTATTTTGATAAGCCTTTGATTCTTATCAATCGCCAGCTGGACAAACAGACAAAGCAGATGGTGTGCGGCTATGCACTCGGACATTATCTTGAGCATCAGCTTCTTATTGACTTGCATACCCTGAACAAATTTCTGACCATTAAGGACAAACACATCCTTCTATACGAGCATAACGCTTTTACATCCCACCTGATGCTGGACAGTGATGAAGTCTATCAAATGACGAAGCGAGGGCTGGACGCTGCACAAATCGCTACCGTCAAAAAGATTCACCTTAATTTGGTGCTGGTGAAATTACTGGAGCTGCACCATTTGGGTTATGATCTGCGGCATTACCATGAGCAGCACCATGCGTTTATCGAGCATTTCAAGTTGCCAAGATATTTCCGGTTTGATGCTGCGTAAAGATTATCTTCACTGAAAAAGCCCACAGTAGGCAAGTTCGTACTTGTCCACTGTGGGCTTTGCTGTTATTTCAGTTTTGCAAGGATTTCTTCCGCGCTCATTCCGTCTGCCAGGAGTTTTTTCAGGACAGCCTCAGCTTCTGCCTTCTTTGCTTCCTCAGCGGCTTTCTGATCCGCTTTAGCTTTTTTTGCTTGGAGCTTGCCTACTTCCTTCTCGGCAGACTTCAGAGCTGCACGTTTAGCTTTCAAGTCTACTTGCAGAGAATCAATGTTCGCAGTGATAGACGCAATTTCTGTGTTGAGAGATTCGATGGTAGACTGCTTTTCTGCAATCCGGGATGCAAAGTCGTTGACCACTTTGGGCTTGTTTTTGCTACCTTTGGTTCTGGGCATACGGATACCTCCATCAAATTTAGATTGCTTTAATGTAAGTATATCATATTGTTAGCTCTATTTCAATTTTAGAAATTGAAATGGCTGTCTGCCTGTTCCTTTGCAATATGCTCCATATCCGGATAAATAGAGCTTTCATGGAATCCCATCGCATCAAGCTGAGCTAAGAGTTGCTTTCTAATCTGCTGCGGTATACGAATTTTATAAAAGTAATCGCAGGATTCGTCCAACTTGAGTATCTGATCCAATCGTTCAGCAGTGCTGTGAATCGTAAAATCCGACTGTTGTACATACATTCTCAAGTCACATCCTACTCCATGACACGCAATGATTCTGTTCTGTAATCCATAATCATCGTTGTCATGATTAGAAAATGCGCCTTCCAAGTCACCTCTCAGACTGTCGTAGCTTATCGGAGGTACATATTCTCCATAGCCCACTTTTTTATTCAGCCTCATGGGATTCAGAACCCAAACAGCTGCATCCGTCTTTGCATCTTCATCACTGCTCAATGCAAAATACAAAGCAACCAGAGGAGATTCCGACCAATCCAGTAATCTGGTTGGCAATCCATAATGCTGCATCAACGTCAACCACGATGCGCGGTCATACCGTTGCGGAGCATTTGGATTCAGCCGCATGGTATGAATCATGAAATTGGTCGATATATACTGCTCATAGTTCTTACCCATACCATCTTTTCGTTGAACCGATGGTACTAGACCCCACGAATAATCAGACTGTCCCCGGAACCACATACGATACTGTTGTTCGGCATCAATTTGCGTAATTACTTCTACATATGCTCCAAAATCGTATATTTCAAGCTCTTTCAACATACTATTATATACCTTTCAGTATAGCATTTACTTTTCAGATATTTGCTCTTTTTATAAATAAGTCGCAATACTTGCAAGTTTCACCACATATTTCATTTGCACAGATATGATTTCTGTTTTCAAACCAGTAATCAACAAATCCGTCTAGTTTTTTATTATCAATATAGACTTGCGGTCGGAAGGACTCTTCTTTTTCCTCCTTTATAGTTTCCAAATGTTTCCACAATCCAAGCAAATTCCCGTCATATGATTCTTTCATATACGCACGCATAATTTCCTGCAAATGTGCTGTACTTCCTGTTCTACCTGTCAACTTAAAGTGGTCTATTCCGATTTCATTATACCGCTTTATATCTTCGGGTCTTATGTAATTCATTTTCAGCCAAACACTTTTCGATTTTCTACTAGCAATACACATCCCCATAGGATAATCTTTATGTAATTTTGTTTCTTTTTGATAACCTGCGGAGTGCAACTGATAGCAATGATCCCGAAATATACATCCAGTTGCTCCTTTTATTTCATCACTTTCGGTTATTCCATTTCCGCAAAATTCATTTGCCAATAACGTAAGTACAATATCATGCTCATTACAATATCGAGCCGCGGCGCTTAAAAAGTTTATATCGCGATTCTTATTTAATCCGATGCAAATCTTTGTGATTCCGTACAGCTCTTGCCATATTTTAATTTGCGTCAATGAGTCAAGATGTGCAATTGTACTTACCTCGATTCCAATCTTATCACTCACCCTTCTAATAATTTCTGCCATATAAGGAAGCGAAACAGTTATGGTTTTCACTCCAGCTTCAATTAAAAAAGAAATGTATTCTTGTATTTCTTCTTCTCTTTTTATTATTTGCTCCTTGTTGCCTAAATAGCTTGTATTAAGCGTATAGTTAAACGAAATTCCCCTTTCTGAAAGTTCATTTATGTATCTTGCAAACTCGTCTCTCGTAACATTCTGCAGTCTAAACTCAGGGCGCGCCGTCAGCCATGCGCTTTCTTTGCGCGAGCCATAGAACTCCTCTATTCTGTTTATGCTAACCTCTTTATTTAAATGAGATGCCTGCTCATATAAGTCCTTAGAAAAATTACAACCCACTTTGAAAAAGCTCATTATCCTTATCCACCTCAATCTGTGCCGCGAAGCCATTTCTGCTCCATAACCAGAGCGGTGTGTGTACATCGATAGGACAATATTCCGTATCGTAGAACACTTCTTCCCACAATGTACTCACATATTCTCTGATATCCGCTCTACTTTTGTCCTCGTCCTTAATTAACCCTAACTTAATACTCGCCTGAATAACGTGCGTATCTGGTGCAACAGTAATGTATTCTCTTCCTGCAAGGTCTATGGCTGTATACTGCGTCATCACATACAGCCAATAGTTCAAAATCTTGGGGCCTGACAGGTACGGAAACTTTTTCTTGTTTCCCACAATATATTCTTTGATCTTTTCCACAGAGTTATCATTTTTAATAAACAAATTTCTTATATCCCCGTCAAAATCATCGCATAATGTTGCACATAATTTTCTCCAAATCTCAGGGTGTTTATTGGGTTGCAGTGCAACTTTATACTTCACCAACCGGTTCTTTAATTCACCCTCACTCATTTGGGTAACCGCTTTGGGATCAAACACATCTGTTGTTTCTACATCTTCATATGTTGCTTTTGCCGCCTCCCATAATTTGTATGAATTTCTTTGATAGTTTAGTGCCATCGGCAATGTAAAGTACAAACAATTTTCTTTTGAGTCCTTTGAAAGTCCGGGGTTGGCGTCCTCCGGCATGACTTCTCCACCCAAAAGACCTTTCTTATACATATCAATTAGCTTTTTTGCTTTTTTATAAATAATTTTTTTTTGATTTATGGGCAGTTGATTATTCATTTTGTATTTTCTCCTCTATATTATTTTTTGCAAATAACAGTTGTAATAATCTTGAGTTCATCTAGCTTACATTTTTTATTTTCTGCTGCCATGGTGATTGCTGGAGAGATATATTCATTTTTTTCCATCAATTTTTTTCCGGTTATCTCATTCACCTTAATTTCCTTAAATCCGCAGTCTTGTAAGATTTCAACAATCTTTTCAGCCTCAAACACAAGTGAATACGTCACAGCCTTATCACCATTTTCAGAGATAAAGGTTGTTGTCATTTCATCTCCTCTCAAATTTTCTGACCAGTCTACTGATGGTAATGTAAACGCAAGCACTCCACCTGGAGCCAATATCCTATGCAGTTCGCATAAAGTTTCTGTATGGAAGTATGGATCTGCAAGAGAGCATACTTCCACTTGATACTTATTTGACGCAATCATTGTTCGTGCTGCGCTTGATATAATCTTTTCATTTGCATCTAAAAATCGCGCCATTTCTTCAGTTAATTCTAGTACATCATATGTTACGATCGGCCACGAGCACGTCTTCCTCATCCATCCTCTTCCTGGCCCAACTTCGAGTACTTTGCATCCTTGATAGACGAACTTGTTTATAGAATCCTGAAAAAAGTCTGCAGATAAAGTGTGAAAATTATGAGTGGTAACGCGCTTTTTTTCGGTGAATTCTTCCGCAATCATCGCATATCCTTTACGGTTCAACCTATCCATGTCACAAATTGGTGGAAAGTATGCTCTGTATTTAATATAGGAGTATACTCTTGCGCCAAATTCTTTTGCGTTTTCCTCTACCGTCAATCGTTTGTCATTGGCAAAAACAACATCAAACTTATCTTCATTCAGATTTTCATAATACTCTGTATCAGCTTTTTCTCGACCTATTCTTTTCTCCTCTCCATTCATCCCAATTTCTTTTATTAGTACTGATACAGCGTTTGGATAGCATAATTTTATTTTTGCTTGATTTGACGGATGAATTTCCTTAATTGGAACTTTTCCCTCAGTGTTTATCACGTCAATGGATTTCTTTGCTATCGCGTAATAGTTTCCATATACGCAATCAAAATTCAAGAAGCGGCCCTCATCTCGCATCAATATCATTTTTTCTTCACTTATGAAGTTGTATTCCTCGCACCCTTCGCCATTTCTTTTCAATCTGCTTGTGTACGAGAGAGGTCTTGCATATCTTTCACCTTGGTTCTTAACTAAAAAATCAATAATAGACGTTTTCCCTACACCGCTTCTCCCGCCTACCATAACAATAATGTTTTCTCTCATTTTTATTTTCCCCCCTGTCCTAATGTAACTGAAATAAAATATCCTTGTTTGTTTTCTTCATGCACAAGCCGCAGTCAGCGCAGCTTTCCACTCTTCCATACTGCTCCGGGCAAATTATGCTATCTGTATGCTTCACCGCATACTCAAACAAATTTTCTTTTGTATCAAAGACCAAGCTTTTAGGAATCGCAGGAACCGATGTTGCCATCGTTGTGTCATATGACGCAAACAGCTGCATATTATTAAGATTCATAAGCTCGTTCACATTATCTTTTAAGCAAGGGACATTCCATGTCCTTGTATACCCCCAAAAAGAGACTTTTGGAAATTCTAAAATTATTTCTTTCCAAAAATCAATGTACTCTTCTGAAAAAAAGTCTCCGCTAGAATGCAATCGAACCGCACATCGTCCAGTGGTTTCGTTTATTTGGTTTTCAATTTTGTCCTTCAGTTCGGGTAACCGAAAATGAAAATCCCACAGATTTTCACACCATCGGTCAATTGTATAAACATCTTTTCTGGCATCTGCATTATAACAATGCGTGGAGCACCAATCAGATACTCCGGGGCAAGTGATTCTCGGAGGGATATTCCATACTAATATTTTGTCATAAATTCTTCCAGATTTACCTGTCTTTTTATTTCCAGTTTCCAAACCCGAAAGGCGGTTATCTTGAGGCTTTTGAGGACACAATTCCGAATATGTACTAAAAATTTCTTTTCGCTGTTGTTCTTTTTTGCAATCCGGTTTTTTTCGTTTATCATACAATTTTTTGTCCATCCCCTGCACCTCCCATCACCCATCTCTGTTTACAAGTTCACAGATTTATTCGTTACACACGCTTTAGACAGCTCTTTTGTCATATGTGCAATCTATTAAAAAAACTCTGCCGTCTTAATCACCGTACAATTACGTCAAATCAAGGTAGCAGAGTTTCTTGTTTTTACAAATTTAAGTTTAATTAAAGTCTCTTATTCTAGAGTCACCCATTTCTCATATATATAGTTTACCACAGTATTAGCGTCATGTCCTTTCGATATACCGAACTACACATTTCTAAATAAATACATAATCTACATTTTTTCTTCATACTGTGACAGCATCTTTATGTAGGTTGTCAACATTTCTTTCTTCTTAGTTGACAAACTTCGATAAGAAGATATTATCCATTTTTCATCTTCTGTCATTGATACATCCTTATCAGCCAAATCTGTGATTGAAATTGAAAGCGCATCACAGATCAGTAATAGCGTGTATACATATGGTTTTGTTTTTCCGTTAAGTAAATTGCTTAAGCTGGAAGTTGACAAATTTGTATTTTTTGCCAACGCATATATCGACATTTTTTCTCTTTCGCAATGCTCTCTCAGCTTTTCTAACATTTTTTGATATGTTTCATCTACCTCCATCGCGTACAGCCTCCTCCATGTATCAAATCAAATAGAATGAGCCATTGGGGTCGGTTTGGTATCGAGTGCGCCCAACCTGTTTCCTACGGTTTGCCCAACTTTCAGTCGTTCAGAATCATAGTTGATGTTCTGGAAAGAGCAATCCATCGGTACATTATGAGCGTTACAAATAACCTCAATTATATCTCTGGCATATCCGGTAATCCAAATAACTTACGCATCATCGGATATCTGCTAAATATGATTGTAAACACTAATGGAATTCCAATACCAATCAATAGAAATACACCTCTTCCGTATCCCAAACTGTCTTTTCAATGGTTCAGCGGGATATGCAGGAACATTTACGAATGATGGGAAAGAAAACTACGAGATCGGATAACAGCTTCTCCATGTGTCGCAATACGTGTGATTAAAAATTTTTAGATTCTCTTGAGTACACGTTTTCAAAAATTTTCTCTGATTTCTTTACGCACACGCCAATCCGAAGAAATACTGGGTAGATATAACTTGCGCCAAAAGTTCCCAGCTCTTTGGGTCCACTGACAAAGCCCTTCTCATGCTGGAGCTGTCGAGCCCGATGAAACACTTTCATCACAGTTGCTCTGGTCACACTCTTCTTTTTTCGGTTGAAGAAGATTTCTCCGCCTTGCACAGTATATTTCAAGGATAAGCCTTTCTCCGTTATAAACGAATAATCGACATACGCCACAATTGCATCCCACAAGTATTCTTCTGCATCTGGCGAATCTATCTCTCGCCTGAGTCGCTCACACACAGAAATTCTCTTTCTGTAAACACGTGAGTATTCGGCATCCAAAGTTACTTCCGGCAAATTGTAGTTACCCTTTATATAGGGCAAATACCCATGGACAGATGATTTTTTCAACCCGGTTTCATCCATGATTTGTTGGATTGAGCATCCATCCTCATACAGACTCTGCACCTTACGGCTGAGTCTCGTGCTGTAAACCCCTGCGGTAATCAACATCTTCCGCACCCTTAACGATGTTGTATTCACACCTCTCGGACGCTTGGAGCATCTTCAGATGGTTCGATTCTGTCATCGTAGGGTTCAACGAAAAGTTCCACCGCTCTGGCTTGAAAGGCTTCAATTTCCTTTTCTCGGTCATAGTCGGTTTTTTCTTCGGTCGGCCGCGCTTCGCTTTTCCGGTGCTTTCTAATGCACACGGAGCATCCTCGGACATCGGGCGCTTCGGGCCGAAGTCGTTCATTGGGTTTTAGCTTTTTAAACCGTCCTTTCTGAAGCTGGTTGTTCGCTTCACTCTTCATTTTAAGGTTGCAATCATGCTTTAGCCGGAGATGTTCAGATGAACTCCGTTGCCTGCCGTCCGCCACGTAGAGGCAGCATTTTCGGACGGCGTAGCCATGCAAGGCATGGCATTTTTTGATGTTCTTACATTGACGGGTATCACAAGTCTGCAAATAAATCAGCCTTATATACGCCGGTCTCCAGCATCTTCTTGAAGCTGTCCTTTACGGCTGCGACGTCTTCATGGTAGGTCATTCCGTACCAGGTGTCGTTGGTTTTCAGAACCTTTACAGACATCTTTCCCTGCTCCAGCAGTTCACCGATGAAGATTGGAATCAGATATTCTGCCTTAAGCGGATTGCCCGGTACTTCCTTCTCGAAGAACTCTTTGAAGCCTTCTTCCAACACATCCAAAAACTCTGGTGTTAATCCCCACATGTTCATAGAAATCAGAGAATTCACATCAACAGCCACACCGTCTGCCTCTGCTCCAGTTGCGGTCTTTACGATGTTCTTGGTCTCCACGACCTCGGTCAAGTTTCCCTGATTGTCCATCTTGCAGATGCCACGGGTCACACCACCGTTGTCGGACAGCGTGTTCTTCAGCACAAAGCCTGCCATACAAGACTTGCCACCGTTTACCAGATAGTCATGGACGGCCTTGAAGCCCTCTTTTCCATAATAATCGTCTGCGTTGATTACGATGAACGGAATGTTAATTACACTCTTTGCCGCAAGCACGGCCTGACCAGTTCCCCAAGGTTTTGTACGACCTTCCGGAAGTTCTCCCGGAATATCGTTGATATCCTGGAAAGCATAGTCCACAGTTACATTGTGAGCGGAACAAATAGAGGCAATGCGATCACCGATGACCTCTTTGAACTCCTTCTCAATATCCTTGCGGATGATAAATACCACATGATTGAAACCAGCTCCAATCGCATCATGTATCGAGTAGTCCATAATGATATGACCAGCATCATCCACTGGCTCCAACTGCTTAATTCCTGTTCCGAAACGGCTGCCGATACCGGCTGCCATGATAAGTAATGTTGTTTTCATTTTTTCTCCTATGCTCGTGCTGCTTTTATCGGACACACCTTAATGCACTGATAGCAACGAACACATTTACTTTCATCTATCTGTGGATATTCAAAGCCTTCTTCGTCTTCCACCATAGATATAGCTTCTTTCGGACAGATAGCATAACAGGCTGTGCATCCAGAACAATTCTCTTTTTTTTCATATAATATAGGGATTGTTTTACTCTTAATCATTAATTTTCATTCGCTTTCCTATCAAAAACATTCAAATATCAAGCAAAACTAACTTCTAACTTTTTTTATCATTTTTTTAAAAAAAGGAAGATTTTTTGCATGTCTCTTTATTATTGTAACTAGCATTTCTTTTTTGCTGTCTGGAACCCATTTCTTCACTAAAACATCATATGGCAATGTGCGAGCATCATTAAAAAAGATAATACTATTTGGATTTTTCTGTACAGATTCGTTGATTTTTCTTCCATCCAATTTTATTTCTTGTTGAGTATCAATCTGAGATATGTTAACTTGATTTTTTATCATGTCAAGCAACATACTACCTTTAGGCGAATGGACATAAACACTAGTTGTCCCCAAATTATCATCCATTGCTTTTTGAAACACACCAATATGCCAGCAATCGCCAAATGTCAGGTCCGAACATCTATCTATTCCTTTAAATGCACATTCAGAACACGACGGTCTCACATTTAATCCTGACATAAACGTCTTCATATACGATTTAATCAAAAACGTTTGTTCAGCCGATGAACCATCCTTAAATACTATTTTCACATTTGGAGCCGCATATCCAAAAGATTTATCTCTGAAATGTACATAAGCAATTTTCTTTTTATATACACGCTCTATTTCTGCACGCCACTCTATATAAATCATGGGGGATGGTACGCCATAGCAAACAAGATCTATCGTATATAATTTTTCATCTTTATTTCGCAAATAAGCCTTAACACCTGCAACTTGACAGGGGGTTCCAACAAATAAAACTTTTCTTGATGAAGATAAACAACTTTCAACTTCTGCAAAACAATTGTTCAGATTACTTTGTACATATTTTGATTCACAAAGTTCATCGATTTCTGATATAGTATTTATTAGTTTATGAACAACCTTTCCTTGTTCATCGTACCCAGCTGCACATACACATCCACCTGTCTTAATAAAAGACCTGGCTATTTCCGAGAACGTTCCTCCAGATGTGCTGCGCAACCTAATATTTTTTTGCCTACTTTGAACGGCATATGAAATTACACTCATTTTTTATTCACTCATTTTCTAATCATTCTTTTCAATCCTGCAATAATTGATAAAAACAATTCATTTTTAGTACGGTAAAAATAGATAACACTAAAGCTCAAATACCAAAAGGCACCTATTGCTATTTCTAATAGCATCGCCATAATAGTATTACCCATTGCACTCGACACAAGCCTTACAATCAAAAGCATAAATATCCCATTAATTAGGAAAGGAATACTTCGACTAACAAACTTTTTTATTTCAAGTTGCCTAGAGGAAGCAATCGTTTGTATCAACATTACTATAGCTTCTGCACATAAAGTACCAATAGCCGCTCCGTTTGCTCGATATCTAGGAATTAATAGATAGTTAATTATGACATTTGAAACCGCGCCGATCACAATAGAGCTGACATATATTTTATCTTTTTCATTAGGAATTAAATATTGCATACGGACAACATTTGCCCAAGAAATAAATGGCACACTAACTGCCAGAAGTTTCGTAATGGTAACACTAGGTAAAAATGCATCACCATAAAAAAACGGAATAAACACATCAGCTATAGAATAAATGCCAAAGGATATAGCAAAAGCAATAAACATCGTGACTTCAATTGATTTCAGCAAATATTCTTTCTGTTTTCTTATTTCACCATTAGCAACTAAGTTTGACATTTTAGGCAACATAACTGCTCCCAATGATCCTACAACGCCCAAGCATGTAGTTATTAACTTATCTGCATTTTCATAATACCCAACTTCGGTCATATTGCTTAGCGCACCAATCATTACCTTATCCATAACACGATAAACACTCGTTGCAATAATTGGAATAAATAAAATCAAAACTGCTTTAAAATGGGATAAAGAATCTTTTATCGATACAATTGAAAAAGAAACATATGATTTAACATTCGCAAACAAATATATCTGGCTAATTAACACTCCAAAGCTTAATATAGTCGTGTACTTCCATAAGTCTAACGGACTTTTAACAAACAGGAAGATGCAAATCGCAGAGCATATTTTAACGAGCATCTGTCTAGTAACCGTGACTTTGAAATTTTCCATTCCCCAAAACAACCAGCTTATATCAAAAATAGCCGACAGCACAAAAAAGCCTTGTAATAAAGAAATGTTTCTATTTTCGTGTACGAAAACAAAACAATATAACAAGTATATTACAATTGCTACTAAAGATGTTAGAATCTGGAGCTGATAAATACTAGAAAAGGTATAGTTTCTTTGTCCTATATTTTCTCTTACCTTAGCAATACTCCTGTTTCCATAATTGGATATTCCCAACATGGCAAAGTATACAAAATATTGTGCTATAGAATATGTATAAGAATATATTCCAGTTCCCTCGGCACCAACAACACGTGAAAGATAGGGTGCTGTAATTAACGGAAGCACCATGATAAGCACTTGATATGCCATACTATACATGTAATTTTTTTTTATACTTGGTTTATTATCCATAAATGATTCTTTCCCTTCGCAAAATAGCTGGTATCATGCATATATAAAAAATATCCGCAACTGTTGCATTTTGTGCAAATATAGATGTCGCAATACTTGATGAGAGAATTGTCACTATAAAGAAAATAATAATCATCCTAGACATATTGGTTTGGTTGCATTTTTTATATAGATATTTAAAGGCAAAATACAAAGCCACAAGAAAAACGACCAAACCAATCAAACCGGTTTCCCCAATAACAGCAGGCCAAAAATTATCAGTTAAATACAGTGGATTATCAAATGTGAAGCCATGTCGATTACTCAATCCATATATTCCATATACTGGCGAATAATATTTTTGTGCGGCAGCTGTACCGAAGGTTGCAAGACCCGCACCTAATGGAAAATACTTTTTAAATAGATCAATACCAACGTACAATAATATACTTCTCGCTTCTGTTGTTGTAGTAAAATAAAAAACCAATTGGTTCCATGCAACTATAACGCCAAGCAAGCCTAGCATAACAAAATATCCTATTTTTATTTTTAATTGCTTTTGTTTTATTTCATACATACGCAGTAATAAGACAAGCATAATGTAAATAGCGCAAAAAGCGAATCCTCTACTGCGTCCGGTAAATAGCCAAAGGCACATGTTTAATAGCACAAATATAATTCTTTTTCGATTAACTCCATTTAAGAGATCAATAGAAAGAACAAGGATAAACATGTAACAATACCAGCTAAAAATAGCTGCGGTATCATAGATGTACGAAAAACAATACATACCGTATCTTATATCATCTCTCATACCAAGATCAATAATTTGATTCAGAATAGCAAGTATTAGCCCCACCACAACCAAGCATCTAACTAATTTAACAATAATAGAAAATATCCACTTAGAATTTTTCAAGGAATCGAATAATGCCACTCCACCGATTATCATCATAAAGAATTTTCCATAGCTCAATACATCTGTTAGGATTGCCGCTGTGCTTCTATCGACCTTTGATAAAGTATTGCCAAATAAACCGACTATGATAAACAACAAAAAGGAAGCAATTATCTTTCCTTCTATAGTACTTATAGAACGCCTCCTAATTACAGTATAAGCAAATGCCATAAACGAAAATAGAACTGCAAATTCATCAATATATGAAAAGATAGAAATAGCATTTTTTAGCGGTTGCATAAACAGCAACAGTATCGATAGTATAAACGTAATATTTTCCACAACTGATAGTCGTGGTATTACTAAAGAAGATTTAATGTTCCTCACCGTTTTCCCCTGCCTCAATTTTGTGGTTCTTAGAAAATTCATTCCATAAAAAGTCATCCACATCTATATTATTTGCCTTAACAGACTGTATCATATCACTATACATTTTTCTGTTTTTCATTAGATCTTCAAATGAACCAATCACTCTTGCTGGAACTCCCCCAACTACGGTTCCTGGTAAAACATCTTTATTTACGATAGCTCCAGCTGCAACAATAGCGTTAGGTCCAACACTTACTCCTGGTAAAATTCGTGCTCCAGCACCAATAAACACATTTTCATTTATTTCAATACAATCGGCAAACTCCTGAAAGCATCTATGCCCTTCCATTCCATCAAAAATCCAATGGATAATATCATGCATCGTGAATTCAACATTAGATGCAATAGCCACATTATCGTGAACTTTTAACATATTTCCATCTGTAGGGTACTTTCGCGGCTGCCAGTGAACATGTTCCCCAAGCATTGCTAATTTCTTGTGTTTTCGCAACCACTTAACTCTTCCCTGTGCTGTAGGTATTAAATAAAACCAAATTCTTTCTGCCACCTCAAACTTTGCATGTAACAAATATTTTCTGCTTACTTTTAAAGATTTATCAGAATATTTACCCAATTGTAATTTCTCCTTTTAGTGCTGTTGTCAAATATTGTAAAGATTCTTTTCTTCGCTCCTCTCTCAAATGATTAACCTTGTTATAATCAATTTGAGTTTGAACTTTAAATATATCTCCATCATATCTGCGTGACTCTAAATTCAATTGTTGGCACAAACTGTCTATTCTTGAATTTCGAGATCCTGTTCCATTATTAAATCTATTAAACGTGCAGAATAACTTTTCATTAAGGATTGAGAACACTGATCCATGGAAAGAATCTGTTAACACATATTCCGCGCCGCGTATTAGATTTACAAAATCATCAGATGCAGCGTCAAACAAACAGATATCAGCAAATTCCAAATCGTCTAAAACAAAATTATCCAGAAGTGGTAATGCTACAATTTTCAAATTAGTCGCACGCTGAAGTTCCTTTGCCGCTTTTCGATGCTCCGAATTATCTCCAAGGAAATAACAGAATATATACTTTTCCTCAACCACTCTATGGAACGGAATTATTTCCTTCCAATCTTCGGGTGTCAACAATAATGTAGGGTCCACTACTACAGGCACATCTCTTCCGGTCAATTGTTTAATAATATTAGTGCCGCTTTTTTCGCGTGAGCTCAAATAATGAAATCTATCTAAATATTTTGCAGTTTTATTTTTCTGATGCATTGGAATCTTACTAACTCCAAAACTAGTTGCATATGCAATTTTAAGTTTTTCATCTGGAGCAAACTGCAAGTTATAAAACCCTGTAGCCAGACCACTTGGCAGCCATAATTGATCACTGCCTACAAGAAAAGTATCATATCCTTTAGTGCCGTCTTTTAATGCATCATAGCCATAATATATCGGCGAAAGATTTGTAAAATATCTCTCTGCAAATTTATCAAATATTCTGTTTCGCTCTTTACATTTTTCATAAATATCCGGGTATTTCTTTATTCTTTTATTCAAAAAATAAGAAGAAATCTTTCCCTTCATTAATAACGGATCAAAGAGCCGTGGAATACTTTTTATTACAAACTTCAAATCATATTTTTTCTTATATCGTATTATCTCATATTCGTATCCCAGTTTTTGTACTGCAACTTCAGTTGCCAAAACTTGAAGCTGACTTCCATAATTTTTTGTTTCCTGGCATACACATAATCCAACCTTTTTCATTATAATTAACCTCTTACATAGTTCTGTTTCATCTCTGAAATCAATGCATTTCTTATCTCAGGGTAATAGCTTATAAGATCATTGAATTGAGACCAGAACAACATATCGCCATTGTCATTAATATCTGTTAACTTAATAGTAGACTGGCTTCCATAAGCATCCACAGGTTTGGGATGATTACCTTTTACAACATTTATTCGTGTCCCTGCTTTAATTGCCATAAACCAGAACCAAATATCATCATTAGTAGGTGCAAGTCTATTAAATAATTCTGAATTTACGACTTCACCATCTAATGAATTGGCCGGATATAATACCCCACCTACACCAACCAGTTTATTCAAAAAAGATGCTTTATGATAATATTTTTTCCCTCCACCTATTGCATTAAATTTTCCTTTTTCGTAACTAAATTTAGTCGCTTTATGACAGTGAATACTATTATTATCTTCTAAATAGGCACTATACAATCGTTCTAACCAATCTTTTGCATAATAAACATCATCATCTGCTGTAACGATTATAGCATCCGGATGTTCTTGCAATGAAGGAACAAGTTTTTTAAATGAACGATAATCGCTGCACCAGCAAATTTTTAATCCATATTGAATTAAATTTGTTAATTCATTTGGTAAGTCTTTTTCATAATTTGGAAATTGTTCTTTAGCCAACCACAATTCAACCAAATCAGGTTTTACGGATTGCAACAAAATAGTTTGTATCGTTTTGTGCACCAAATGAATTCTTCCAGGAAATGATGTTAAGCTTACAATTATTTCTTCTTTTCTTTTTTGCTTATTCAGCAACTTACAAGGGTGTTGTGTCGCTATTTTCCACCTCTGTAAATAAACAAAATCCGTGCATTTGCTAATGAAATATTTAATACCATTCTTTGATGCTATAAGTAATTTCGACATATATTTCTCTCTTCAAAGGTAACACTAATTTTCAGACTAACGTCAACGCATTTTCTATTACCGATGCTTTGCAGTCTTTTTCTTAGTTAAATATTCCTCTTAATATCCTCCCAATATGGAATTTTCAGTTTTTCACCAAACATTAAATCTGTTTCATATGTAATATCCGCATCAAATCCAGAATTCGGTGACAAAGTGATTTCCCCGAAATAAATTTGTCCGTCAATATTATACAAATCGATACGAGCAAAAATAAAATCCTTAGATAAAACTTTTGCTATTTCCAACATTTTATCTAAGTTCTTTGGTAATGGAATTTTAGGATCAGGCAACTTATCATCACCTTTGTTCAATGGAACGAAATTCCATTCTTGGTCATAGTATAAATAAGATGCTTTGTGTGAATTTTTGCTAAATCGGTCTTTGCAAACCAATATGACATCCGGCTTACCATTAAAGCAATAAATCTTATAATCCATCGGAACATTTCCATCATCAGAAATAAATTTTTCGCAAAGAATCATTGGCTTAATATTTCTATATTGATATTCCCGTCCAATGTAAAAGAAATTACTCTTTAACGATTTCTCAATTTTCTTTTTTGCTTCTTCATAATTCAGTTTATCCTTATCTGTACAAACAACCAGACCTCCTGAATCATGATTGCATTTTAAGACAAATCGCTTTGGCAATGACGAAAAATCAATATCACTATACTCTTCCCAACTTCCAAGTAAAGGAATCAAATATTCTTCTCCTATTTTTTCTTTTACATAGTCTCTAACCAACAATTTGTCTGACACAATTGACTGTAATGGAAATCTATAATTAAATTTCAACCATTGAAGTTTTTCATTCAACGTTTCTGGATCATTCATATTTAATTTTCTACCAACACGCAACCGATAATATAATTTTATATATGCTTTATCCGGTAAAAATCTCAGACTTTTTTTCATAAAAGTCATAACTTTTTCTCTATTCATATCAAACAAGTTCCTTTATGTACTTTTCTATGCTATCTACGATAGTGGTTGTATTGGATTCGTATGCCGCATATCTTGTATGTTTTACTGTTTCTATTGCCTCTGCTAATTCATCTGTATCTCTGCACGGACAAATCAGATTCAGATCATCAAACTGTTTAATCAGCTGCAACTGGTGGTCATCGACGTGTTCGCCATATTTGGCACGACGCGGAACAGCAATGACCTTTTTTCCTTTTTTCACTGCACCAATAATCGCACCTGTTCCTCCATGTGTAATGACTATATCTGCTTTTCCCATCTCCACGCTGAATTCATCTCTATCCAAAAAATTATTGTAGCTATAATTTCTAGGAACATAGTCACTGTAACCAGTCTGTGCAAATACATCTTCGCCAGAAATCACCTTTTTTTCGCACAGTTTATCCACCGCAATGAGTAATCTGTTAAATTGGAATTTCTGTGATCCTAAAGTTATAAAAATCTTTTCATTCATTTAATAAATTCCTCCCAAATAAACAGCATTAGGATAGAACTTTAACATCGGTTTCCACTGTACATAGAACCGGTCGGCAAACTTATAAAGCAGTTTTCCTGTTTCAGTAGGTGAAGTGACCTTTGCAAATGATTCTATGTAGATAAGCTTCTTACCCATAAGCTTTGAAATAAGGCAAATCGGAATCATCGCTAAAACGCCTGTGCAGATAACTACATCCGGCTTTTCTTTTCTGTAAATGCTGATAGACTTCCAAGTATTTTGAATCATCCGCCATATAAAATCTTTTTCACGACGGTTGACCTGTTTCATGTAATAGATTTTTTCGCCTTTCGACTCTGCGCTATAGTCGGTTTTCTCAGTAATGACAAAACTATCATATTTTTTCATCAGTGGCTTTAGCATCATAAGTTGCTCATAATGTCCACCAGATGAAGCCGCAAAACATATCTTTATTTTTTTCTTTTCATCCATCTCTAATAACCCACACTTATTAATCTCTACCAAACAAATCTCTTGTATAAACTTTTTCTTTCACATCATCTAGGCACTTGTCATAACGGTTTGCAATGATGGCGTGACTCATTTCTTTGAACTTCGCCAAGTCATTGACCACCATAGAACCGAAGAAAGTCTCTCCGTCCTTCAAGGTCGGCTCATAAATAATGACCGTTGCTCCCTTTGCCTTCACACGCTTCATAACGCCTTGAATAGAACTTTGACGGAAGTTGTCCGAGTTAGACTTCATGGTCAAGCGGTAAACGCCAATCGTGACAGATTTCTCCTTGTCCTCATCAAATTCGTTCTCTGCATCATATCCATAGTAGTCCGCCAGCTTCAGAACTCGGTCTGCAATAAAGTCCTTACGAGTACGATTGGATTCCACGATTGCTTCAATCAGGTTCTCCGGCACATCGGCATAGTTTGCCAGCAGTTGCTTGGTGTCCTTGGGCAGGCAATACCCGCCGTAGCCGAAGGACGGATTGTTGTAGTGACTACCGATACGCGGATCAAGGCAGACACCGTCAATGATCTGCTGGGTGTTCAGACCCTTACTTTCTGCGTAGGTATCCAGCTCATTGAAGTAAGCAACGCGCAGAGCCAGATAGGTATTGGCGAACAGCTTGACTGCCTCAGCCTCGGTGAAGCCCATGAACAGGGTATCGATGTTCTCCTTGATAGCACCTTCCTGCAGCAGACCGGCAAACTCATGTGCTGCCTCTACCAGACGCTTATCGTTCAGATCAGTGCCAACGATGATACGGGAAGGATACAGATTGTCATACAAAGCCTTGGATTCACGCAGGAATTCCGGGCTGAAGATAATATTCTTGCTGTTGAACTTCTCACGAACAGAAGCGGTGTAACCAACAGGAATCGTGGACTTGATGACCATGATAGCGTTCGGGTTATACTCCATGACCAGCTTGATCACCGCCTCAACAGCAGATGTGTCGAAGTGCTGGGTGTGGCTATCGTAGTTGGTCGGGGCCGCAATAACAACAAAGTCCGCATCAGAGTATGCAGCCTTTGCATCCAGTGTTGCGGTCAGATCCAGATCTTTTTCTGCCAGATATTTTTCGATATAGTCATCCTGAATCGGGGATTTCTTATTGTTAATCATATCGACCTTAGCCTGCACAATATCGACTGCAACCACCTGATGGTGCTGCGCGAACAGCACTCCCAACGAAAGACCTACATATCCCGTGCCAGCTACAGCGATTTTATAATTTTTCATAGTTCTGTTCTCCCTCACTAATTTTTTTATTTGATAAAACAGTAAACAAGCCCACGGCGGATTGCTCAATGGCAATCCACCGTAGGCTCGATTCGTTCTCCTTAATTCTTTACTTGCTGCTCATTTTGTGGGTCAAAACAGAGCTGCGCCAAAGCCTCCCACCTATAACCTCTGGATTTCAGCTTCTCCGCAGCCTGTCAGCAAATAAATACTTTTGTTGAACGAGTCGAGCCGTCAAAACCCTTTAGTTATCGTGGTTTTTCTTGGTTGACCCTATTATATCTCCAGCCCCTGTACCCGCAACAGCAATCTTATAATTTTCCACCTTTTTCTCCTCCTACGCTTTTAAAATCTATTCGTTAAAACGTTTTTCTCATCTATTTTCACATCAAACCAATATATTTCCAGACAGCACAAATAGCGGATAGGCTCGCTCGCCTGTCCGCTGGCTGTCACCCCACCCTCATGGTCGAGATTTCTTTCTGGATGGCATTGCTGCCATCCAAAAAGATCAGTCGTTCATTCTTCGGGTAAGAAAATATGAACTTCGGGTTGCGGAGCCTTTCACTCTCTGCCGTACTCTTGTCCCTATTATGACAGCCGCGTATTATATCTCTAGCCCCGGTACCGGCGACTGCAACTTTATAGTCTTTTTTCATAATCCCATATCTTCCTGAAACCTTTTCATCAACAATGTATGTAAATCTCATAATGAGCCGTACGACAACAAGCCTGTATACAGATTGCAGCCACAATCCATACGCAGGCCTGTCTTTTTATTCTCCATGCCCCAGCAGGCACACCTTGAATGTCTTGAAAATGATCTTCCAATCCACCCAGAAGCTGCGCTCCTTGACATACTTCACATCCAGATCCATCCACTCTTCAAAAGAGAGGTCATTGCGGTGCGGCGCGATCTGCCAATAGCAGCTCAGGCCCGGCGTCACATACAAACGCTGCTTCTCATAATCCCCATACTGCTCCACCTCGCGGGGAAGTGCCGGCCGCGGGCCAACGATGCTCATATCACCCTTCAGAATGTTCCACAGCTGCGGAAGCTCATCCAGACTCGTCTTGCGGATAAACTTGCCCACACGGGTAATTCGCGGGTCGTCCTTGATCTTGAACACCGGGCCGTCCATTTCATTCTGGCCCAGAAGGTCGTCCAGTTTTGCTTCCGCATTCGGACACATGGAACGAAACTTGTAGAACCTGAACGGTTTGCCATCTCGTCCAATGCGTTCCTGCGAAAAAACAGGCCCGGCAGAAGGGTCATCTACCACGATAGCGATAGCTGTTGCCAGCATCACCGGCGACAACACCACCAGCGCCAGTGCCGATAAGACCACATCCTGCGTCCGGCGTCCGACCCAATATAACCGATGTTCCCGCAGATTCTGCTTTCGGTCGATGACGACCGGCTTCTCAATTCCAACCACACTTGCTGACATTCCGCATACCTCACTTACGATCCGATGTTTTTGCTCTGCCTCACCGCTCATCTCTGCCCGCTAAAATCGCTCGACTACCGCATAAACGGAGCTTTTCGAGCATGACGACCACCAGAGCTTTTATGGACACATCTGAAATACCTTTTCTCCGGTATTTTGACCAGAGGCATTTCAGATTCAATGTGTCATTCCTTCAACACTTTTGAAATCGCGATTTCTTTTTTCATCTTTCAGTTTCGCACAACTTCAATAGACTCCTGCACGCACTCTGCAAAAGTCAAACCCTTTTACTTTGAGATTTCATTCTGTTTTTATCGTTTTTCTGAGCTTTTTTCTTTCAGAGCCACAACCACTGCCTATTTTCATATTATGATTTATTCCTCGACCAATTTTATCATAATTTTACCATTACTTCAATAGTTTTCCTCTTAAGCATATATCCTTTCTATAGCCGCCGATTTGTCACCCTCTTTGCCTTGTTCTATTTTTGTTCTACAAAGTTGAATTGTTATAAATGATTTTTTGAACAGCCTTTGTCTAACAGCCACCGTCTAAGCTTGCAATAGATCCAGAATTATAAATAAGCAGCAAAAAGCGTTTTTATCTTTTACAGACACTCCCAATATTAGAAGCCACTATCAAACAACAAAGCCGCTTTCTGTGCCTCACAGCACAAAAAGCGGCTTTGTTACGTCCTTATTCAGACTTGTAGAGCATTATTCCGGCAGGTCCTCTTCGTTCTCGAGAGAGTGCCAGACATTCTGGACGTCATCGTTATCCTCGAGAGCATCCAGCAGCTTGCCCATCAGCTTAAGCTGATCAGGGTCGGTCAGACGGGTGGTGGTCATGGGGACCATGGCCAGATCGTCGGAGAGGATCTCGTAGCCCTTCTCCTCCATTGCCTTGACGACAGCGGAGTAGTTCTCGGGGTCGGTGGTGATCTCAGCGGCATCTTCGCCTGCATCGAAGTCCTCAGCACCGGCATCCAGGGCGTCCATCATAGCCTCGTCGGCATCCTTGTCTTCCAGAGAAATGTCGATGACGCCCTTCTGGCTGAACAGGAAGCCCACGCAGCCCATAGCGCCCAGGTTGCCGCCGTTCTTATCGAAGTAGTGGCGCAGGTCAGCAGCGGTACGGTTGCGGTTGTCGGTCAGAGTCTCGACCATGACCGCAACGCCGCCGGGGCCGTAACCCTCGTAGGTGATTGCCTCATACTCGGTCTTATCGCCGCCCTCGGCCTTCTTGATGATACGCTGGATGTTATCGTTCGGCACGCTCATACGCTTTGCCTTGGCGATCAGGTCAGCCAGCTTGCTGTTGGAAGCGGGGTTGGGGCCGCCGGTACGGACGGCAACGCTGATCTCGCGGCCGATCTTGGTAAAGACCTTTGCCTTTGCGCCGTCAGTCTTCTCCTTCTTGCGCTTGATATTGTTCCATTTGCTATGTCCAGACATGGAAAAGAGCCTCCTGTATTTTATCAGTGATCTCCGCCTGCGGGCAGACGGGCTGTGGTCGCCCGCATTGTGGCAGCACACAAAATCTAACTCTATTATTTTATCACAACAGCCATCGGCGTTCAAGCCTTGTACCGATGGTTTTCCGGTTTATTCTGCCAAAAACTACGTTTTACAGCAGACGAAGTGCCTTGGGATAATGGTTTTTGACCCTGCCGCCGGACACTTTGCCGCCTCCCAGCGGCCAGCCGTCTACCGTCACACAGCACCATCCATCGGCAGCGGTGTGAGCTTCTATCTCCCGGCCAGAGAGATATTCCACGGTTCGGGAGTCGGCGAGGGTCAGTTCCTCACGGTTCTGGCAGAGCGCGCCGAAAGCCGTGAACAGATGATGTTCCGGCACGAAGCGCCCCTTTTGCACACTGCCCACGAAGACGCCTGCACGCAAAACGTGAAGATTCGTCTGCGGGAAAGCCGCCGGCAGCAGAACGCCGCCGCCATGCACCACGGCAGGGCGCTTTGCCAGCTCCGGGAAATATTCCTCCGCAAACTCCCTCCATGCAGCGAGGCTCTGGGCGGGCGATGCATCCCCTGCCCCAGCCTCCCGGCTGCGGGAACTGCGGCCCTGCACAGCCTCCCGGCAAGCCCGGCTGTTCTCCCGCCGGGCGCTGCGGGCATCCGCAGGCTTTGCAGCCTTCTGTGGTTTGCTGCCCTTGGCCTTTTTGCCCGCTTCGGCGGCAGCGGCCAGCCAGAGCTGCTCTTCGGGGGTGTACTCGCCGGGAGCCGGCAGAGTCCTGGGTGTACCGGCTTTGACGAGCCGGGCCATGAAGTGGCCCTCACCGCCCTGACAGGGCCAGATGCGGCGCACCTTGCTCACATCCAGCGGCAGACCTCCGGTGCGGTTGGCCTCGCCCTCACTGCCGAAAGGATAGTCCACATTGCCCAGCACATCGGCCAGCGTGAACTCCGGGTGGCGCTGCAGAAATGCGGCCACCTGTCCCTCGTCCTCTTCCGGCGCGAAGGTGCAGGTGGAGTAGACCAGTTCGCCGCCCGGCGCGAGGGCCGCAGCGGCTCTGTCGAGGATGTCCGCGCCCAGCTCTGCGCACTGCTTCACCAGCGCTTCGCAGTGCTGGGCCAGCGCGGCAGGCTCTTTGCGGAACATCCCCTCACCGGAGCAGGGCGCATCCACCAGAACGCGGTCGAAGAACTCCGGCAGGGCCGCTGCGATACGGGCGGGAGTCTCGTTTAGCACGACGGCGTTGGACACGCCCATCCGCTCGAGGTTGCTCTTCAAAATCTCTGCACGGGCCGCGACATATTCGTTGCTCACCAGCAGGCCCTGCCCCTGCAGAGCGGCGGCGAGCTGGCTGCTCTTACCGCCGGGGGCAGCACATAGATCCAGCACCCGCATCCCGGGCTTGACGCCCAGCAGCGGAGCTGCCGACGAGGCCGATGGCTCCTGCGAGTAGAAGACGCCTGCGTGATGGTAGGGGTGGCGGCCCGGCTTGAAGTCGGGCTGTTCCACCACGAACGCCGCCTTGCAGAAGGGCGAGGGCCGCAGCGGGAAGTCTGCCCGGGCCGCAAATTCTTCCGGCGTAGTGCGGAGGGCAGAGACGGTCACGCCGCGGGCCGCTGTCTCCTGCGGGGCAGCGTAGAGCGTATCGTATCGCTCACCCAGAAGGGCGCGTTCCCGGGCTTCAAAATATTCGGCAGACATTTTTATGAGACCTCCTTCGGGCTGCGGTGCATAAAGCCGCCGCAGCCGGTCAAACTATGGGCAGGGAGCGCAGAACACCTCCCGAAATCGAAAGGAGCGACGATACGATGGAAAATCGCAGCGAGAACCGCAGCACCAACTGCAAGAACCAGACTCAGAACCGCACCAGCAATCAGAGCACCAACCGCACCACCAATTCCAGCCAGAACTCTGCTACCAACGAGCACAAGCACCCCAACCAGTACACCAAGGGTGCCGACGACGAGGGCGGCAAGAACTCGGCTCACAACTCCGCCCGCAACAGCCGCTAAGCCTCTGCGCTGAACGCCGCCCCGCCCGAACGGACCATCTGGCGGGACAACAAAAAGCCCACTGCTCTCTTTGCACTGTTTCCCAGTGCGGAAAGCAGTGGGCTTTCGCGTGTTCCGGTTATTTTTCGTTGGGGTCGAACGACTGCCACAGCGTCTCGAACAGCTCATGCACCCGGCTCAGCTGGCCGTTCAGATACAGCCAGCCCAGCAGGCACTCGAAGCCGGTGGACGCGCGGTACTCCTCCGGGGAGGCGTGTTTGGCCACACTGGCCTTGCTGGCGTTGCGGCCCCGCTTGAAGACAGCCAGCTCGTCCTCGGTGAAAAGCGGCTCCAACAGCTGCTCTTCCCGGAACTGCGCCCGGGCCGAGACGTATTTGACCTTTTCGGCGTTGAGCTTTCCCGCCGACAGACGGTGGTGCTCCACCAGCCGCTGCCGCACCAGAAGTTCCAGCACACTGTCGCCCACGAAGGCCAGTGCCAGCGGGCTCAGCTCCCGGGGGTCGATCTTTTCGGGTTCGTTCATAGGATACCTCTTAAAGCTTCTTCTTTGCTCAACCTCTCAGTCTCGCATTCGCTCGACAGCTCCCCTACCGAGGGGAGCCTCTGGCGAAGAGGGAAAGCTTCACGAAATGCCAAGGCCTCTCCTCGTTAGGAGCAACAACGACGACCGCCTCCAGTGGCGGAAACAGGGAGTCGCTGTTGGGGCCGCGGCCAGCAAGACGCAAGCAAAGCGCTGCGGCTGCTGGGTGCCGCAACCCGGGCAGTGGCAGCATTGCGAAGCAATGACGGAGAGGTTTATCCTGCAAAAGCTCTTGCTTAGAAAATATAATCGAACTGATACTCGCCGATGAGGATGGTATCGTTCTCCTGCACACCCTTCTGCACCAGAGCGTCCAGAATGCCGCTCTCGCCCAGCTGGCGCTGGAAATACTGCAGGCTCTCGTAGTCGTCCACGTTGCTGCCGGCCAGGATATACTCCAGCCAGGGTGCATCCACGCTCCAGACATGAGCCTCCATCCGCTTGATGGTGAACTCGCGGCCACCGGCCTTTGCCTCGGGCTTCTTGTACTCGGGGGCAAACACGGGGACGGCGGGAATGTCCTTCAGGCGGTTGTAGACCAGACCCGGAAGCTCCCTGACGCCCTGCATGGTGGCGGCGGAGATGGGGACGAAAGTCAGGCCCTTCTCTTCCACATACTTGCGGAAGGTGTCGATCTGCTCCTCGGTGGCGAGGTCACACTTGTTGCCCACCACGATCTGGGGACGCTCGGCCAGCGCCGGGCTGAACTTTGCCAGCTCCTCGTTGATCTGCTCGAAGTCCTCGATGGGGTCGCGGCACTCGCTGCCGGAGACGTCCACGACGTGCAGCAGCAGACGGCAGCGCTCCACATGGCGGAGGAAATCGTGGCCCAGGCCGATGCCCTCGCTGGCTCCCTCGATGAGGCCGGGGATGTCGGCGCAGACGAAGCTTGCGCCCTCACCCACCGACACGACGCCCAGCGTCGGCACCAGCGTGGTGAAGTGGTAGTTTGCAATTTTCGGCTTTGCGGCGCTGATGGTGGAGATGAGGGTGGACTTGCCCACGTTGGGGAAGCCGATGAGGCCCACATCCGCGATGAGCTTCAGCTCGAGAGTCACCTGAATGTCCTCGCCGGGCATACCGGGCTTTGCGAATTTGGGGATCTGGCGGGTGGGGGTGGCAAAGTGTGCATTGCCGTAGCCGCCGCGTCCTCCCTTGGCGATGGTGACGGGGGTGTGGTCGGACAGGTCGGCGATGACAAGGCCGCTCTCGGCGTCCTTGATGACCGTCCCCAGAGGCACCTTGATAACGAGATCCTCGGCATTCTTGCCGTGGCAGAGGCTTGCGCCGCCCTTGCCGCCCTCGTCGGCGGTGTACTTGCGCTTATAACGGAAGTCCATCAGAGTGGTGAGGTGGTCGTCCACGACGAAGATGATGTCGCCGCCCCGGCCGCCGTCGCCGCCGTCCGGGCCGCCAGCGGCCACGAACTTCTCACGATGGAAGCTCACTGCGCCGTCGCCGCCCTTGCCGGCATGGAGCCAGATGGTGGCGATGTCGATAAAATTGGTTTGTGCTGCCATACAGGCCCTCCTGTTCTCAGAAAAAATTCTTCTCAGCGCTTATTTTCTGCGCTTTTATTTGAAAATAACCTCTCAGTCCGCGCTTTGGCGCGTCCAGCCCCCCTAGCGAGGGGAGCCTGATCGAGGAAGAAGAAATTCATCAAAAAGAGCCGGGCCACGAGGGTCCGGCTCTCTGTGTTGCAGATTTTAGAAAGAAGTTACTGCTTGACGCTGCACTTCTTGCCGCTCTTGCCCACGCGCTCGAAACGAACGGTGCCATCGACCAGAGCAAACAGGGTATCATCGCTGCCCTTGCCGACATTCTCACCCGGCTGGATGTGAGTGCCGCGCTGACGAACGAGGATGTTGCCGGCCAGAACGAACTGACCATCTGCACGCTTGGTGCCCAGACGCTGAGCCGCAGAATCACGGCCGTTCTTGGTGCTGCCTACGCCCTTTTTATGTGCCATTGTAATATACCTCCTACTTAGCCGTTGATCGCAGTGATCTCAACCTTGGTGAAGGGCTGACGATGGCCCATACGGCGAGCACTGTGCTTCTTTGCGCGATAGGTGATGATGTTCAGCTTCTTGCCCTTGCCATTCTTGATGACCTTGGCAGAAACGGAAGCGCCCTCAACAACAGGAGCACCAACCTTGACCGAACCCTCCTCGCCAATAGCGAGAACCTGATCAAACTTCACTTCGGAGTCGGCCTCAACGTCCAGCTTTTCGATGTAGACGATGTCGCCCTGCTCCACGCGGTACTGCTTACCGCCGGTAACAATGATTGCGTACATTTTGTTCATTCCTTTTCGTTGTACTCGCTGGTCGTAAAGGCAGGCCCTCACAGGGGCCATTTGAGGCGCCCACACCAAGCGGCTAGAATAGTATAGCAAAAAAATGTGCGGATTTCAAGAGGAAAATCCCGCTTTTGCGGAAATATTTTCAGTTTTTCTCTGCCAGTTTCTCTTTGAGCTGCTGCTTCACCCGCTCGTTATAGGCATTCGTGCGCTCGAGGAAGAGCTTGCGGGGGCTGGAAGCCACCAGCTCTTCCCTCTCCACCGTAAATTCCGGCTCTGCCTTGCGCACCTTCGCCAGCAGACTGCGGTTCTCTGCCGTCAGGGCCAGCGTCACCATGAGAGGCTTGGACTTATATTTCCGGGTCAGGAAAATTTCCAGTGCCACACCGCCCACGACGGCCGCAGCCGCCACCAGCTGGGAAGCGCGCAGGCCGAGCGACGGCACCAGCAGCAGGCTGTCGGTGCGGAGAGATTCGATCCAGAAGCGGCCTGCGCCGTACCAGACAAGGTAGCGCAGGGCAATGTCGCCGTTGAACTTTCGCTTTTTGATGTACGCCGCCAGCAGAGCCAGACCCACGAAGCACCAGATGCTCTCGTAGAGAAAGGTGGGATGGACGGGCATGGTGGGGTCGATGGTGACGCCCTTCGGCACCGTGACGGTGCTGCCCATCAGGTATTCTTCCGTTGCTTCGCTGAACATGCCCCAGGGCAGGGTGGTGTTGCAGCCGAAAGCCTCCTGATTGAAGAAGTTGCCCCAGCGGCCGCAGCCCTGTCCGATGAGGAAGCCCATGCCGGCCAGGTCGAACATGGGCAGCACCGGCACGCCCCGCCATTTGCAGGCCAGGCCGCCGAACACAAAGGCTCCGATGATGCCGCCGTAGATGGCCAGACCGCCGTCGCGGACGGCCAGCACATCCCAGATGGTATCGTAATTATAGGGTGCCATCGCCACATAATACAGGCGGGCGCTGGCGATGCCCAGCACCACGCCGACGAGGATGACATCCACCATCGAATCGGCGTCGATGCCGAGCTCCGTGCAGCGGCGGAACGCAAAGACCAATGCGAGGCAGAGGCCGAAGGCGATGCAGATGCCATACCAATAAATATCAATGTCGCCGATGCTGAAGGCCACCCGGCTCAGCTCAAAGCTGAGGCCGAGACCCGGGAACTGTACCAGATTCGTCATTCTTCCGTCTCCTCTTCTTCCTCGTCCTCAACGGCAGTGCCGTCCGGCTCGATGTGCATCACGGCCATCCGCTCAGGCCGCAGGATGTGCTGCAATGCCGCGTCGGCGTCCTCTGCCGTCAGGCCCGCCAGCATGGTGATCTGCTGGGCCACAGTCTGACCTGCCAGCGCGAAATCTGCCATCTGGCTGGCCGAATCCTCGACGTTTTCCAGATTTTCGATGAGCTGGCCGTATTTTTCGTTCTTGCAGAGGGTGAAGATCTCCCGGTCCACGCCCTCTTTGCGCACCCGCTCGATCTCGTCCAGCAGAAGCTGCCGGACGGTGTCGGGCTGGTCGCTCTCGCCGGTGAAGAGGATGCAGCAGCATCCGTCCACCCGCAGCACCTCACCGCCGAAGCCCGGGTTGGTCAGGCTCTCGTCGTAGAGGCGGCGGTAGAGCGGCGACATCCCGCCGCAGATGCAGCAGAGGATGAGCTCGTACAGCATCTCGCTGCGCAGGTCACCGAAAGGCAGCGGCTCTTCTTTGAAGCCCAGACCGAAGCAGGACTTGGCGATGGGCATGGCGATGGTCTTTTCGGCCGCCGCCAGCGTCATCGGCTCCGGGCGGAGCAGGCGCTCGACCTTTTCCGCCGGGCGCTCGTCCATCAGGCCGTGGCGGGCGCAGGCAGCCAGGATCTGCTCCATGCTGGTGTTGCCCGCTGCGGCCAGCACCATATTGCCCGGCGCATAGAACGCCTTGCAGCAGTCGTAGAGCATCTCCGGCGTTATCTCCGCGATGCTCTCCACCGTTCCCGCAATATCGCTGCGGATGGGGTGGCTGTGATACAGACACTCGCACAGGCCGGTGATGAGCCGCCAGTCGGGGCTGTCGTCGTACATCTTTATCTCCTGCCCGATGATGCCCTGCTCTTTGGCGATGGTCTGCTCGGTAAAGTAGGGGTGCCCCACCATGCCCAGCAGCACGTCAAGGCTCTCGTCCAGCTGTTCCGTGGCCGTAAAGAGGTAGCAGGTGCGGTCGAAGGCCGTGAAGGCGTTGGCATTCGCGCCGGTCTTGGCGAACTTTGCAAAGGCGTCGCCGTCCTCATCCTCGAACATCTTGTGCTCGAGGAAATGGGCCACACCGGCGGGCAGATGCACTTCCCGCTCCCCCAGCCGGAAATCCCGGTCGATGGAGCCGAAGCGGGTGGCGTAGATGACATGGGTGCCGGAGTAGCCCGGCATGGGGCGGACGAGTACGGTCAGCCCCGAGGGCAGAACTTTCCACTGGTCAGCGGCGGTGCGTTCCAGCACGCTCCGGGTGTTCTCAGCCATTCTCGTTCCCCTCCTCCCGCGTCAGCAGACAGCTCACCGACAGGGTGAACTGCTTCAGAATATCCCGCACATCCTCCCTGGTCACCGCCAGCAGGGCGCGGCGGGCGTCGTCCGGCGTCTGCACCGGGCCGCCCCGCAGCACTTCCATATAGTACCATGTCTCGATGCCGCCCAGCGTATCCTCCAGGCCGTTCATCCCGGCCAGCAGGCCCCGGCGGCAGTCTTCCAGCTCTTCGTCGGTGATAGGGCCGTCGCAGAGGTCCGCCAGCTCTTTGAGCACCGCCTGCTCAGCGCGGGCCGCGTCGGCGTGCTCGACGCCGCTGTTGACGGCCATGCTGCCCGTGAAGCTCTGAAAGGACGACGAGCAGTAGTAGCACAGATGGTCGCGCTCCCGGACGTTCAGGAAAAGGCGGCTGGTCACGCTGCCGCCGTAGAGGGCCATTGCCAGCCGGACAGCGGCCAGCTGTTCAGGCTGCATGGGCCGGCCCAGCGTGAACAGCATACAGAGCTTGGCCTGCGTGGTGTCGAAGTGCTCCACCTTCCGCACCGGCTCCCGCCGGGGCATGGCGATATTCTCCGCCCGGGGCAGCGGGGCGCGGTCGATGGCCGAAAGCTCCGCCAGAAGAGCTTCCTTCACGGCGGTGGTGCTGGCCTCGTCGCAGCCCAGCACGATGAGCTCGATGTTCGCCGTCCGCAGCATCTCATCATATGCCTCGGTCAACGCTTCGGGCGTCAGGCCGTCCACTTCTTCTAAGTAGCCCTCCTGCCGGACACCGGCGGGGCTGTCTCCGAAGAACTCGCGGTTGGCCTGCCGCTGGCAGTAAAGGCGCTTGTCGTTCACTTCGTCTTCCAGCGCCTTCCTCAGCATCTGCTTTTCGATGCCCACGGCCTCGGGGTCGAAGGTGCTGCCCACAAAATAGGGGTGGAACGCCGTGCCGAGGGCCAGTGCGGCGTACTCCTGCGTCAGCTTCTCCCCTTCTAGTGCGAACTGGTCTTTGATGCCGGTGATGCTGACGCAGAGGTTGTGGCTGCAGCCCATGGGGCGGGCGTCCACGGTCAGGTCGGCGCCGTAGAGGCGGGCCAGCTTTTTGGTCATCTGGGTCATGTCGGGGCAGTCGGCATATCCCCTCTCCATCACCAGCGGCAGCAGCGCGTGGGCCGTGGCCGTCTCGCGGCGGGCCGGGAACGCGAAGTGGATACTGATGCGGCAGCGGTTGAATTTCTGCGCGGCGTCATACGAGAGGTGGACGCCGGGCGCGATTTGGGATCGTCTCAATGTTCTATCGTCCTTTTGTATTATTTGGTTTGTTCCAGCGCCAGATACTCTTCCAGCGAGAGGCCGGAGGCGCGGATAGCGAGGGCGTTGTCCCTGCCCACATACCGCCAGTGCCACGGCTCAAACACCATGCCGGTAGCGGCCTGACGCTCCTGCGGCCAGCGCAGGATGAAGCCGTGCTCTGCGGCATAGGCTTCCAGCCACTCATAGGCACGGGTGTCGGCGAAGCCGGTATCCTTCTCCATGCTGTCTGCCGCAAGGATGTCGGCACCGTAGCCGGTGGCATATTCGCTGGCCTCCGGCGCAGGCTGGACGGTCGCAGCCCTGGCAGTGGCCTCTTCCTCCGAGCAGCCGGACTCCCGGTAGCTCTGGACCGCAGCCTCATAGGCGCTCTGGCGGGCGGCGGCATCCTGATACCCTGCCGTCAGCACCAGCTCTATCTCATCCTGCTTTGCGGCCTCGGCCATTTCGCGGTAGGCTGCGGCAGCCTCGGCTTCCAGCGAAACGCCGGTGGCATCATCGGCCACAGCCAGCTCCGGCGTCGGCTCTTCCGTCAGGGGAAGGTTTGCATTCACCAGCATGAGGCGCTTATCCGAAAGGTCCGTCTCCGCGCCGCCCTCATACTCCCGGGCCTCGAAGGCCGTCGGCGGTGCGATGAGGGCATAGGCCCTGGGCAGCAGCCAGAGGATGCCGCCGGTCATCACAGCCATGACCGCGCCGCAGCTGAGCAGAAAGACCGTCCAGTTGCGCACGAGGCGGATACGGTGTCTCCGGCGGCGTTCTTTCGGCGACAGAGCGCGGCGGGGTGCGGGTCGATTTTGCTCCATGATGCAGCTTCCTTCCTGTTTTTGACGTTTGCCCTGGATACAGGCACATAATAATATTATACACCCCTTTTATCTGGGTGTAAACGGCAGGGGCTGTAAAAAAATTGTGTACGCAAAAAGCCGCTGCACCGGCGCAGGACGCACGGCACGGCGGCTTTGAAGCCACGTCTTACTCGAACAGCATATCGTGGATGGCGCTGACAGCCTTGTCAGCGTCCTCACGGTCGATGATGCAGGAGATCTTGATCTCACTGGTGGAGATCATCTTGATGTTGATGTTGTTGTTGGACAGAGCCTCGAACATCTTGGAGGCCACGCCGCTGTGGCTCTGCATACCGGCACCCACGATGGACACCTTGGCGCAGGTCTCGTCACAGGTGACCTGATCGAACTTTGCGCTCTCGCGCAGGACGCGCAGAGCAGTCTCAGCTTCGCTCTCAGCGCAGGTGAAGCTGATGTCCTTCTTGCCGTCGCGGCCGGTGGACTGCAGGATGATGTCCACGTTGATATTCTTCTGGGCCAGCAGGCCGAAGATCTTGAAGCTGGTACCCGGCTCATCGGGAACATTCAGGATCGTAATAACAGCAACGTCGGTGTCCTTTGCGACACCCTTGATCAGCATACCTTCCACGTCTTTTACAACCTCCTTGACGACCGTGCCAGGCACGGGGTTCAGGCTGGAGAGGACCTCCAGCTCCACATTATACTTTTTAGCCAGCTCCACGCTGCGGTTGTTGAGCACCTGTGCGCCGAGGGATGCCAGTTCCAGCATCTCGTCGAAGGTGATCTCATCCAGCTTGCGGGTGTTGCGCACCTTGCGCGGGTCGGCGGTGTAGACGCCCTCCACGTCGGTAAAGATCTGGCAGCGGTCGGCGTGGAGCGCTGCTGCGATGGCGACAGCGCTGGTGTCGGAACCGCCGCGGCCCAGCGTGGTGATGTCGTCCAGCTTGTTCAGGCCCTGGAAGCCTGCCACGACGACGACGCGGTTGCGCTCCAGCTCCGAAGAGATGCGCTCGGTCTCCAGTTTGGTGATGCGGGCCTTGGTGTAGGCACGGTCGGTGCGGAAGCCTGCCTGCCAGCCGGTCAGACTGGTGGCATGGCAGCCCAGCTCGTTCAGAGCCATAGCCAGCAGGGCGATACTGATCTCCTCGCCTGCTGCCAGCAGCATATCCATCTCACGGGCAGAAGGGTTGTGGGTGATCTCTGCTGCCTTTGTGATAAGGTCGTCGGTGGTGTCGCCCTGTGCGGACACTACCACGACCACGTCATTTCCCGCGTTGTGGGTGTTGGCCACGATGCGGGCCACGTTGAAGATACGGTCCCGGTCCTTCACCGAAGAACCGCCGAACTTCTGTACGATCAACGCCATATCTTGTCACTCTCCTCTTTTTGCTCCCTCAGTGTGTGAGGGGTACACCGGGCGGAAGCGGTCTTGCACTTCCGGTCCTGTTTATCATTCCACTGTCGCACCGGTGTTGTCGGCATCCAGCCGCAGCAGTGTAAATGCTTCACATCCGTCCAAGCCTTCCAGCAGCTCGAGGCCCTTTTCCAGTTTGGAGTAGAATTTCTCGGCGTTGGCCTTTTCGGCCACAGCCATCACGGTGCTGCCGGCGCCCGAGACGTACACCGCCTTGGCACCGCAGAGCCGTGCCATATCGAAGACTTCCTTCGAGCCGGGCATCAGGGGCATCCGGTAGGGCTGGTGGAGCTTATCCTCGGTGGCAATGGCCAGCAGGTCGTGGCGGCCCTCGCAGAATGCCGCCGGGATGAGGGCTGCACGGGACAGGTTATACACCGCATCCTTGTGGGTGACCTCTTTGGGCAGGGCCGCACGGGCGGCTTCGGTCAGCAGCTTGTAGTCCGGTACGATAGCCGCGAAGCAGAGGCTCTCGTCCACATCCCGCTTGACGGAGTAGACGACGCCGTCCTCGAAAACGCTGCTGGTCAGACCGCCCAGAAGGGCCGGTGCCACGTTGTCCGGGTGGCCCTCGATGGAGGTAGCCAGCGTCAGCAGCTCCTGGGTGTTGAGCACATCGCCCAGCATCCGGTTCGCACCCAGCAGGCCCGCGATGATGCAGGCCGAAGACGAGCCGAGGCCCCGGGCCATCGGGATGGCGTTGGTCTGGACGAGCTTGAGGGGCGGCATGGTCTTGCCGACCTTATCGAACAGACCCTTGGCCGAGCGGTAGACCAGATTGGTCTCGCCGCGGGGGATGCGGGTGCCGTCCGCCGCCGAGATGTCCAGATGGTCGCTCTCTTCGAACGTCACGGTATTGTACAAGGTCACAGCCAGACCCAGCGCATCGAAGCCGGAGCCGATGTTGGCACTGGTGGCCGGGACGGAAACTTTTATCTTCATCGCAGTTCCCTCTTTTCTCACGCTCAGGCGTCCTCAGGCAGGCGGCGGAGCACCAGCTTCACGCTGCCGCCCATGGCCTCTACCTTGCGGGCTGCTTCGGCCAGAGCCTTGTCGTCGGCGCTGTCCACAAAGTAGGAACAGCCGTCGAAGTGCTCTTCCACCACATGGCCCTTGCCGTAGATGGCCTCGGCCACCGCCGGAGCGATACCTTCCACACGCACATAGTATGCGGCGGGAGCAGGGTCGGTGAGCATTCCTTCCACCGGCTCGGCGGGCTGCCAGAACAGGCTGTCGTGGACCTTGACGCCATTCTTGAGGGCGTCCACCACATCGGCCACGACAGCACTGGCGGTGGGCAGCTTGCCCGCGCCCTTACCGTAGAAGACCACGTCGCCCAGCATATCGCCCTTGACGAGGACGGCATTGAAGACGTCATCGACACCGGCCAGCTGGTTTGCCTTCGGCACGAGGCAGGGCTCGACACCGGCGGCAACGCTGCCGTCCTCGCCCCGCTTCATCCAGGCGATGAGCTTGATGACGCAGCCCAGCTTCTCTGCCGCAGCCACATCATCCACCGTGATGTCGCGGATGCCGCGGGTGGGGATGTTCTGGGGGTAGATCTGGTGGCCGCAGACCAGCGAGGACAGGATGGCGATCTTGCGGCAGGCGTCGCGGCCGTCCACATCGTCGCCGGGGTCCTTCGTCTCGGCGTAGCCCAGCTCCTGAGCGATCTTCAGAGCCTCGTCAAAGCCCAGATTCTCCCGCACCATCTTGGTGAGCATGAAGTTGGTGGTGCCGTTGACGATGCCTTCCACCTCGGTGATGACGTTGGCCGCGAGGCACTGGTGCATCGGGGTGATGATGGGCGTGCCGCCGCCCACGGACGCCTCGAACAGGAAGGCGCAGTTGTGTGCCTTGGCCAGAGCCAGCAGCTCTGCGCCGTAGGTGGCCACCATCTCCTTGTTGGAGGTGCAGACGCTCCGACCGCTCTCGAGACAGGCCTTGACGTAAGGGTAAGCGAAGCGGGTGCCGCCGATGGTCTCGACGACGACCTTTACTTCGGGGTCTTCCAGAATGGCGTCAAAATTCTTTATAAACAGCTTTGCGGCCGGATGATCCGAGAAGTCTTTGGGATCAAGGATGTACTTGACCTCCACCGGTTCGCCTGCGCGGCGGGAGACGCCTGCGGCGTTGCGGCAGAGCACCTCGTACACACCGCTGCCCACCGTGCCAAAGCCCAGAATCGCGATTTTTGCCATGATACTGCCCTCGTTCCTTTTTTCTATGAATGTACTGTCACAGATTGTATCCGCAGTGTACGCCCACGACCATCCTCTGGCGCGAAAGCTTTTCCGTCAGCTCCTCGGGGGTCATCTGCATGGTGTCGGTGCGGATGGTGACAGCCACCAGCGCGGCTCCGTTCTCCGGAGTAGACTGATTGATGGTCACGATGCTGGCACCGGCGGCACTGATGCCGGCCAGAAGGCTCTGCAATGCACCCGTCTCGTCCCGCAGGGTCGCCATGACAGTGATGACCTCGCGGCCATTCTCCGAGTCGAAAATGCAGTCCTTATATTTATAAAATGCACTGCGCGACAGGTCTACGCTGCGGGTCGCAGCCGAAATGCTGCGTGCCTCTCCGCTGGCCAGAAGCTCTTTGGCCCGGACGACCTTGAGGAAAACTTCCGGCAGGACCTGTGCATCCACCAGATAAAAACGGCGTTCCAACTTGTTCACCTCTCAAACACAAGTGTTCTTGCAGAAAATATAATAGCATCCGACTCCCTGCATTGCAAGAGGTCGGATGCTATTTTGTCAGATTATCCAGTTTTGAGCCGTGAAGTACCCCTTCAGCGCACCGAATCTGCAACCTGATGTGCCGAAAAGTATGATTTTTGCCTCAGTCGGTGTCCAGGTTGGTGGTGTCCGGCTCAGGCGCGAGGGGTTCGCTGGCGACAGCTGCCTGACCGTGGGAATAATTGCAGACGTCTGGCAGGTCGTCGGCACGGTAGTAGCCCACTGCCGTGCTCGGGCAGGAGCCGCTGGCCAGCAGGCCGCTCTGGGTGCAGTAGCTGCGCTCCACGACGCCGTCAGCCGCCGGGAATGCCTTATAGGGCAGGTCTGCCTGGATCTGCTCCATCAGGGCCTTCCAGGCCATGACACAGGTGCGGGTCTTGGCCTGCTGCTTGCCGAGGGTCTTGGTCATATCGAAGGGCGCGTCATAGCCCCACCACACAGCGGTGACGTAATAGGGCGTGCCGCCCACGAACCACAGGTCCTTCTCATCGCTGGCCGTACCGGTCTTACCGAAGGCCTCCATGCCGTTGGAGTTGGGGTAGCGGCCGCTGGCCGTACCAACGCTGGAGAACAGGACGTTCTTCAGCAGGCGGTTCATGACATAGGCCGTCTGGGGCGTCAGAGCCTGATAGCTGGTGTCGTTGCTCTCCATATAGATGTTGCCGTCACGGTCGAGCACACGGGTGTAGAGGTGAGGCGTGGTGTACTCGCCGTCGTAGAAGATCTGGAACGCCGCCGCCAGCGCCATCGGAGTGACGCCGTGGGTCTGGCTGCCCATGACCATCTGCGCAAGGCCCACATCGTTGACGGGGTCCAGCGTGCTGAGCTGCAGGGTATTGTAGACGAAGTTGAAGATGTTGTTCGCGCCCACGAGGTCGCCAACGCGGATGGCGATGGTGTTCAGGGAGCGTGCGAGGCCGTTCCAAAGCGGCAGGTCGGAGCCGTCGCCGTAGTTGCCGCCGTAGTTGCGGGGCCAGCTGCGCCATGCGTTGGGGTAGGCTTTCAGCTGCTTGTCCGTCAGACCCATGAGGCCGTTCCGGCGGCAGTAGTCCTCGTCACGGATGACCATGTCCTGCTTGAGGTAGAGGGGCGAGTTGTTGAGCATGGTGGACCAGTTGACCAGACCATACTCGATGCCCAGCGCATAGGCGCCGATGGGCTTGATGGTAGAGCCGGTCTGACGGGTGACGCCGTAGGCGCGGTTCAGGGAAAGGCTCTTGGTCTTTTCGCCCAGACCGCCCACCATGGCGATGACATTGCCGTCATAGTCCAGCGTGACCATCGCCGCCTGGGTGCGGACGTTGCGGTAATAATAGACCGTACCGTCATCGCCAGTGCGGGTCTTGGGGGTGCCGTCCTCGTTGTAGACCTGCACATCGTCGTCGGAGATGCTGGTCACCTCTTCCTCATGCCAGCCGGCCGGGAAGTAGGCATCGTCGGTGTTGAGCATCAGGTTCTCCATCGCGGTCTGGATCTTGGGGTTGACCGTTGCCTCGATGGTATAGCCGCCGGTGTAGAGCATACTCTGGGCGGTGGACTCGTCCACGCCCTCCTTGGCCATGATGTCCTTCACCACCTCGTTGAAGAGGGCATCGGTGAAGTAAGAGGTAGTAGAGCTGCTCTTCTTCGTGTTGTCCGTCTCTGCCAGCACCAGCGGCTGGGCAGCGGCGCTGCGGTAATCCTCTTCCGAGATGACACCCTGCTGCCACATATTGTAGAGCAGGAAGTTCCGGCGGTTGATGAGGTTCTCGGGGTTGGTGTAGGGGTTATAGTTGGTAGGATTCTTGGTGATGGACGCGATGGACGCGCACTCCCAGAGGGTCAGCTCGCTGACATCCTTATCGAAGTACTCGTTTGCCGCCGTCTGGACGCCCTGGATCGTACCGGTAAAGCTGATGGTGTTCAGGTAGGCTTCCAGAATGGTCTCCTTGGAGTAGCTGCGGCTCAGGATGAGGGCGCGGTAGATCTCGCGCAGCTTGCGCAGTGCGCCCTCGATGCCGCTGGCGCTCTTGTCGCTGGTCAGGTTCTTGATGAGCTGCTGTTCCAGCGTGGAGGCGCCCTGCTTGGAGCTGTAGATAGGCAGCAGGTATTCATTGATCATCGCGCCGATGGTGCGCTTGAAGTTGACGCCCGGCTCGCTGTAAAAGTCTTTGTCCTCGGTGCAGATGAATGCATACTGTAGGTTGGTGGGGATCTGCTCGAGGTCCGCCCAGACGCGGTGGCTGTTGGAAGAGCGCAGGGTGGCGTACTCCACCTGTGCGCCGGTGTCGGGGTCGGTGGCCACCACAAGGCTCGACTGGCTCAGTTCGATGTTGTCAAGGTCCAGCAGGTCGCCGTCACTGGCCGTAGCCTGCACCACATAGTATACAGCGCCCACTGCCACCAGACTGCCCGCCATAATGCCCAGACAGACGAGGGTGACGATGGTCCGGCCCAGGAATCCGAGAACGGGATGGCCGTGCTTTTCTCCCTGCTCCTGCGGTTCGCGGGGCTCACGGACCCGCCGGTTCTGCTCCCGGAGCGCACCATCACTGTGGAGTCTCCGTCTTTCATTGTTTGAGATAAGGATCGCCTCCTATCGCAATTTTCACTGTTCTGCATCTCAAAGCATCCTCTGACGATGCCGTTTGCTGTTCCTGCTGCGGCCAGACTGCCCACAGCCATAATAATACATTATAGTCCGCGCCGCCCGCTTCCGCAAGGGGGAATCGACCGGATACGATGCTAGTATAGCACATCTGCCCCGCCAAAGTACAGCATCCGGGTGTGAAAATTCTGCATCCCTGTCTGAGGCAGTTTTCTTTTGCACATACTACCGTCTGAAACACCATTTCAGCCGAAAGGAGTCCACTGCCATGCGCAAGGTCTGGCTCTGCATTTTTTATGCGCTGTGCATTTTTACCATCGTGTTCAGCCTGTTCTGGATGGCCCTGCCCAGTCTCCCCTTCCCTGCCGACTCCGGCGAAGAGACGCCGGCCTCCGAGCCGGGTCTGGCCGCGCAGGGCTCCGCCGGGCAGAGCGGCACCGATTTCTACCTCTGCGACGAGGGCGGGCGGGTGGTCGTCTACACCTGCTCCGACAACGGACTGCCCGACAAGCGGCTCCTGCGCACCGGCATCTATGTCAATCTTCTGCCCGAGGCCGATGCCCTCCGGCTCAAGCAGGGCCTCTACGTCACCGGCGAAACGGCGCTCCGGGCGCTTCTGGAAGACCTGGGTGAATAAACAAAAACAGTGCAGACATCCCCGGGGAGGTCTGCACTGTTTTTATACTTTATCAAAATCAGGCTTCGAGCTGTTCCAGCGGGACGAGGTAGTCCTTGCGGCACTGCTCGTAGTTGAGCATATATTCCTTGGTGGGGTTGTGGTGCATCATATTCTTAAGGGTATGGGAGTCGTAGTCCTCGCCTGCCTCCATGCCCACCAGACGGGCGGCGATGTTGGAGCAGTGGTCCGAGATACGCTCTACATTGCTCAGCACATCGAGATAGACGACACCGGTATCAATGGAGCAGGCACCATCCTTCAGACGCTTGATGTGCTGCGCACGAAGCCGCTCCACGAGGATGTCGATGACCTGTTCCAGCGGCTCCACCTGGCTGGCGGTCCGGGCGTCGTCGAACTCAAAGGCGTCCGTGGTGAGGGTCAGTATCTTTTCCAGCGCATTGTCGAGAAGCTTCAGCTCCTGCTGTGCCTTCTCGCTGAAGGTGACTTCCTTGTCGGTCAGCTCCTGCGCTTTTTCTTTGATATTGACTGCATAGTCGCCGATGCGCTCGCACTCGGTGACAAAGTTGAGCAGCTCAGTCACCTCATGGCTCTCCGCGTCGCCCAGCTCCTGGTCTGCCAGCTTGATGAGGTAGTTGGAGATGTCCACCTCCATCCGGTCGATGAGGTTCTCGCGGACATCGATGGCACTCACGACGTCCTCGTCCATCTTGAGCAGCAGCGGGGTGGCGAGGCCGACGTTGCGGGCTGCGCGGCGGGACATCTTGACCACCGCGTTCTTAGCCTGCTGCAGAGCCACAGCCGGGCTCTTGAACAGACGCTCATCCAGCACAGGCATACTCAGCTCCTGAGCCTCCTCATCGCTGTTCGGCACGGTCATCATGGCCAGCTTGGACAGCACACCGCTGCAGGGCAGGAAGAGCAGCATTGCAATGACGCTGGTCATGGTGTGGATGTTTGCAATGCTGCTCTTGTTCATCACATCGCCCCACATGGGGATGCCGATGGTGAACTGGACTGCATAGACCAGCGCCAGCAGGATGACGCTGCCGATAATGTTGAAGTACAGGTGGATGAGGGCGGCGCGCTTGCCGTCCTTGGAAGAGCCGCCGATGGTCAGCAGCGGGGTGAAGGCCGTGCCGATGTGGGCACCCAGCACGATGGGGATGGCCGAACTGAAGGTGACGAGGCCGGTGCTGGAAAGCGCCTGCAGGATACCCACAGAGGCCGAAGAGGACTGGATGATGACCGTGACCACCACGCCCACGAGAACGCCAAGGATGGGGTTGGTCATGGTGACGAACAGCTCCTGGAACGCTGCGCTCTCACGCAGGGGAGACACGCCGGTGTCCATCAGGCTCATGCCGGTGAACAGGATGCCGAAGCCCAGCATGATCTGGCCGATGTTCTTTTTCTTCGCGTTGCGGATGAACACATAAAAAATGCAGCCGATAAACGCCACCACCGGCGCAAACGTCTTGGGCTGGATGAGGGTCAGGATGAGGCTGTCGCCCGAAATATCCGCCATGCGGATGAGCTGACCGGTGACCGTAGTACCAATGTTTGCACCCATGATAACGCCTACCGACTGCGTAAGGGTCATGATGCCGGAGTTGACGAGGCCGACGCAAATGACGACCGTACCGGCCGACGACTGGATGACGCCGGTGATGAGGGTGCCGAAAATGACGCCCTTGATGGTGGACGAAGTCAGTTTCTGCAATACGCCCTGCATCTTGCCGCCGGCCAGCTTTTCGAGGCCGGCACCCATGATCGACATGCCATACAGGAACAGCGCAATACCGCCCAGCAGAGAGGTGATGTGTGTAATGTCCATAAAACAATGCTCCTAAAATCTTCCTATTGCTCCATTGCACAAGACGGCTGTGCTTAGCTCTCCATACGCAAAACGCCGTCCTTTTTATTATAGCATCGAACCCCCCGGCTCAACAAGCATTATTTTACAGGAAAATCACTTTTTTGACCGGAATTTTAAGATTTCCGGGCCTTCTTAGACGGTTCTTTTCTTGAATTTTACATTCATTTTACATTAGTATTTTCTAACTCCCACCCGGTGCTTTCCGGTATTCCCGGGAACGCGTCAGGCGGCATCCAGCTCTTCCATCGCCTCCCGCAGGGTGTCCGCCGAGAACAGAAACGCACCCGCCCCCGTATAGACCTCCACATGACCGCCCACATACCGCAGTTCAACGTCTTTCATTCCTCTTCCCTCCTGTGTCTTTTTGTTCTGACAGGAGTATAGCAGAATAAAAGTCCAATAAAATGTGCTTTCAGGCAGTTTTTTGAGCAAAAAGGCGCAAAAAAGCTCTCTGTCAGCGTCCTTGCCCTCTCAGGTGCTCCGCGCAAGCTCCCCCAAGGGGAGAGCCAAGATCTGTCCGAACTTCTCCATTCACGCAGGAAACAGGGTGATTCGTGCAGGTTTTATTGATTTTTTTCCGCAGATGTGGTACATTCAGGGTAATTAGACACCCCCTGTTTTTCACCGTTCAAAGGAGGTTTTTGTATGTTGTCTTATCGTAAGCTTGCGATGCGTGTTCCGGGTCGCCCTCTCCATACGGGGGGGATCGATTCACCCCGTCCGGCCTCTCAGCGGGCAGCGGCGTTTATCCTGACCGCCGCAATGCTCACCACCCTTGCCGCCCCGGCTTTTGCCGATACATGGTGCATTGAGAATGGTAACATCACCGTGAAAGCGGGTGACACCGAAGGGACGAACAAAGTCTCACAGGGCTCAATCATCGACAGGGAAGACACCAACACCATCATCACAAATAGTGACAAGGACACCGCTTCTTCCAATACCGTGACCATCGACGCCGGGAACGATAAGGTCGAGGTCACGCTGGACAATGTGAACATCAAGGCCGGCTCCGGTTCCGCTCTCACTTCGAAGGGCGACGTGACGCTGACCCTGAAGGGCGACAACCATCTCACCGGTGGTATCAGCGACACCGGCAACTATGGCCGCAACGGCATCGCCAGCACCGGCAGTCTCACCATCACCGGCGGCGAAAATGGCAGCCTGACGGCCCAAGGTGGCAGCGGTGCAGACGGCGGCCACGGCGGCCACGGCATCTACAGCAACGGCAGCCTCACCATCTCCGGCGGTAGTACGGTCACTGCTAACGGCGGCAACGGCGGCAATGTGAGCGGCGACGGCATCTCTAGCAACGGCAGCGTCACCATTTCCGGCGGTAGTACGGTCACTGCCAATGGCGGTAACGGCGGCAGCCTCGTCGGCGGCGACGGCATCCGCAGCGGCGGCGGCCTCACCGTCTCCGACGGTACGGTCACCGCCAAGGGCGGTAACGGCGACAGCAAAGACGGCTACGGCGGCGACGGCATCCGCAGCGGCGGCGTCGTCACCATCTCCGGCAATACGGTCAACGCCGCTGGCGGCTACGGCGGCAAAGTCGGCGGCTACGGCATCTGCAGCTTCGACCGTGTCGCCATCTCCGGCGGTACGGTCGAAGCCGCTGGCGGTAACGGCAGCACCGGCGGCGGCAGCGGCATCTACAGCAGCGTCATCGATCTGTCGGGCAGCCTCGAGCTGACCGCCAAGGCCGGCAGTCCCAACGGCAAGGCCCTCTTGCAGGCCGGCCATGAGCTCGACCTCGACACCATCAAGGACAAGCTAGGCCCGGGCGCAAAAGTCACCGTCACCGATGCCGACGGCAAGGTCAATCAGGTCTCCATCCCCCGTCCTGTGGAGCCGGAAGAGCCTGTTATCCCCGAGGAGTCTTCTTCCTCTTCTGACGGCGGCTCTGCCACCCCGTCCACACCCGCCTCTCCCCTCCCCGGCCTGACTGTCACCGACAAGAGCGGCGCGGTCATCTCCTACACCAGCACCCAGAGCGGCAATACCCTCACCGTCTGCGTCGGACGGTTCACAGCCTCCTTCCGCATCTCGCTGGCCGCGCTGCGTCAGCTGCGGGCTGAGGGCATCGAGACCATCACCTTCCAGACCATCCTCTGCTCCACCACCCTCTCGGTGGACGAGCTGCTGGTCATGGGCGGCGAGGACGCCGAGGCTGTCCTGACCCACCGGCTCACCGATTCCAGCCTCACCGTGGGCTGAAGCTCCACTCTCCCCTTCCCACAGGCATAGAAAGGCCCCGCTGCCCTGCACATTTCATGCAGAGCGGCGGGGCCTTTTCCTGTTTTACTGCACCCCGGCAGAAACCGGGACTCGTTTTTCCTGCTTTTCGGGCTTTCTGCGCTGCTCTGCGGCGGCAGCGCGGGAGCGGTCGTAACAGTAGCGGATGATGGCCTGACGGCGGACGATGCCGATGAACATTCCCCGGTCATCCACGACGGGGACGAAGTTCTGGTTCATGGCCGCCTCGATGAGCTGGTCCATGCTCGTGGTGACCGTGACGGCCTTGTAGTCCCGCTTGTGGGCAAAGTCCCGGATCGGGATGTCCTCTGCCGCCTCAAGGTCGAGGCCGTGGAACTTTTTCAGCCCCCAGAGGATGTCCCCTTCCGTCAGGGTCCCCACATACTCTCCCTTGCGGTTGAGCACCGGGATGGATGCGTAGCGGTTGTTCTCCCATTTTTCCAGCGTCTGGCGGAGGGTGAAGTCATCGTACACATACATCAGGTCCTGCTTGGGGGAAAGGAAAAACAGAATATTCATGAAAACAACTCCTATTGTGAACTTTTCCGCCGCTGGGCCGCAGCTCCTGTGCAGCCGCAGCAAATTCCTGTCTTCAGCACCTTGGCAGTCGAATGCCCCTGCATCCTGCGCCGGATACAGTCTTACTCTTGCCATCTTAGATTTTAGCACTTTTTCATAGTAAGATAAAGACGCCCGCGTCATCTTTTATATTTTATTCACAATCACTTTTTGTTTTGTCGGATAAATATTCACGAAATAGATGCACTGCGAAGGATTTTGTGCTATACTAACAACAGGAACGCGGCCCTTTGCGGCTCTGTCTGTCTTTCAGTATACCGGCTTTGCGGTGTCGAAACAGACCGAGACGGGTAAGCCGTGCCTGACTTTTTTCTGTCAGCAATTATGTGCTGTACAGCTTCCTCATAAAGTTGTATAATAAGAGTGGTACGCCGCCTTCTCAGGCCCGCGCACCGCCCCGCCGCCGTGCGGACCGGGGTATCATAATAAATAAAAGGAGCAGAGCGACTATGATCACTTCCCGTTTCCCGCTGGGAGATGTCAGCTTCTCAGCCGAGTATTTTTCCACGCTCGTGGGCGAAGCAACCAAACAATGCTACGGCGTGGCCGCAATGGCCCCCCGTGATCTGACCGACCGTGTCCGCAGCGCCGTGCGCGGCGTGGACGATTCTGCCAAGGGCGTCCGTGTCACACAGGAAGAGGGCCGTCTCGTGATCGAGCTGCACATTGCCGTCAGCTACGGGCTGAACATCTCCACCGCCGCGCGTTCCATCTCGCACCGCGTGAAGGACGAGGTGGAGCAGGCCACCGGCCTGAAAGTCGCCCGCGTGGTCGTATCGGTCGATGACGTGGTTGCCTGATGAGACAAAGCCCGCCCGGGGGTACCGGGAAGATATAAGGAGTAAAAAGCAATGATTTCTGGTAAGATCCTGCGCGACGCCATTATTTCCGGCGCAAATAACATCAACAACCAGCGCTCCCGCGTGGACGAGCTGAACGTGTTCCCCGTCCCCGACGGCGACACCGGCACCAACATGGGCATGACCGTCGGCGCAGCCGTCCGTGAGCTGCAGGCCATGGACGACAGCTGCACCGTGGGCGAGGCCGCAAAGACCGCTGCCTCCGCCATGCTGCGCGGCGCCCGCGGCAACTCCGGCGTCATCACCAGCCTGCTGTTCCGCGGCTTCTCCAAAGCTCTGGAGGGCAAAAAGGAGGCTGACGCCGCCGACATCGTGGCTGCACTGAAGAAGGGCGTCGAGGGCGCTTACAAGGCTGTCATGAAGCCCACCGAAGGTACCATCCTGACCGTTGCCCGCATCGCTTCCGAGGAAGCTGCTGCCTGCGGCAAAGAGGACGTGGCCGAGCTGTGGGACGTGGTGATGACCGCCGGTCAGAAGGCTCTGGAGGACACTCCCAACCTGCTGCCCGTCCTGAAGAAGGCTGGCGTCGTGGACGCCGGCGGTCAGGGCATCATGATCATCTTCGAGGGTATGGGCAAGGTCTTCCACGGTGAGGCCATCGTGGCCGGCGGCGAGGCTGTCCCCAACAAGGCCAAGCTCTCCACCGCCAACGCCGGCAAGGGCGTCTTCACCGACGACCTGATGAAGGTCGAGGACATCAAGAACGGCTACTGCACCCAGTTCCTCATCAATAAGAACGAGGGCGCAAGCGCCGCAAAGATGCGTGCCTTCGCCGAGTCCAACGGCGACAGCGTCGTCTGCATCGAGGACGATGACGTCATCAACCTCCATGTCCACACCGCCGACCCCGGCAAGATCCTGAGCGAGGCCATCAAGTACGGCTACCTCACCAATTTCAAGATCGAGAATATGCACGAGCAGTTCCTGGCCCGCCAGAAGCAGGGCAAGAGCCTCGAGAAGCAGGCTTCCGCTGAGAAGAAGCCCGACCCCGCCAGCGAGTTCATCTACGCTGCCGTTGACCCCAGCCGCGACTATGGCTTCGTTGCTGTCGCCGCCGGTGAGGGCCTGAAGGCTGTCTTCACCGACCTGGCCGCTGACGCGGTCGTCTCCGGCGGTCAGACCATGAACCCCGCCACCGAGGACATCCTTGCCGCCATCCAGAGCGTCCCGGCCAAGACCGTCTTCGTCCTGCCCAACAACAAGAACATCATCATGGCTGCTGAGCAGGCCCAGAAGCTGGCTGACCGTCAGGTGGTCGTTCTGCCCACCCGCACCGTCCCCATGGGCATCACCGCTCTGCTGAACTTCGACCCCTCTGCTACCGTGGAGGCCAACACCATCAACATGATGTCTGCCGCCGATAAGGTCTCCACCGGCCTCATCACCTACGCCGCCCGCGACAGCGAGTACGACGGCAAGCGGATCCGGAAGGGCGAGATCATGGCCCTGGAGAACGGCAAGATCGTCTCCACCTCCAACGACATCACCAAGGCCACCTATCGTCTGGCCCGGGGTATGTGCAAGAAGGATTCCAGCTTCGTCACCATCATCTCCGGCTGCGACGTCTCCGACGAGGATGCCGAGAAGGTGACCGAGATCGTCAAGGCAAAATGCCCCAACCATGTTGAGGTCAGCCACATCCGCGGCGGTCAGCCGGTCTACTACTATATGATCAGCGTGGAGTAAGCCTCTCCCCTGTTCAGAAACTCAATCGTATAACAAAACGACCTCTGCTTCCGGTCCATCCGGTTGCAGAGGTCGTTTTTTGCTGCAATTTTAGAAGAAGCTCACCTGACTGCTTTCCGGCAGCTCACCCAGAGCGCCCACCTGACGCAGGCGGTCGATGATGCTGCTGCCAACGCCAGAGGCCTGCTGCAGTTCCTCGATGGAGAGATACTCTTCGCCGTGGATGGTCACATTTTCCAGCGCATCGGCGGCGGCACCGCCCAGACCCTTCAAGGAGCAGAAGGGCAGGCGTACCTTGCCGTCCTCCACCACATACTTGGAGCCCCGGCTCTTGCCCAGTTCGATGGGCAGGAACTCGTAGCCGCGCACCAGCATCTCGTTGACCAGCTGGAGCGAGACGAGCACATCTTCATCCTTGGCGTTCTTCTCTTCCTTGAGGCGGCGCTTCACCTCGTTCATGTGGGCGCGGGCCACCGCCGCACCGCCCACAGCGGCTTCATAGTCGATGTCATCGCCGCGGACGGTGAAGTACACCGCATAGAACGCCTGCGGGTGGTAGAGCTTAAACCACATGAGGCGGATGGCCGACATCAGGTAGGCCACCGCATGGGCTTTCGGGAACATATATTTTATCTTGCGGCAGCTCTCGATGTACCAGTCCGGCACATCGTGCTCCCGCATGGCCTCTTCCCAGCCGGGCGCAAAGCCGCCCTTGGCCACCTTGCCCTTACGGACGGCCTCCATAATATCGAAAGCCATCTTCGGCTCGAGGCCCTTGCGCAGCAGATAGAGCATGATACTGTCACGGCAGCCGATGACCTCCGCGATGGTACAGGTGCCGCTGCGGATGAGCTCGTCGGCGTTGCCGGTCCAGACGTCGGTGCCGTGGGACAGGCCCGAGATCTGGATAAGCTCGGAGAAATTCTTGGGACGGGCCTCCACCAGCATTCCGCGCACGAAGTTGGTGCCCATCTCGGGGATGCCGAAGGTGCCGGTCTGGCTGTCGATCTGCTCCGGCGTCACACCCAGCTCTTCCGGGCTGGTGAGCAGGCTGTAAACCTTGGGGTCGTTCATGGGGATGCTGTCCACAGGGATGCCGGTGTACTCCTCGAAATACTTGTAGAAGGTAGGCATATCGTGACCCAGCTCGTCCAGCTTGAGCAGGGTGTCGTGGAGGTACTTGAACTCGAAGTGAGTGGTCAGCAGACCGCCCGCCACATCGTCCGCCGGGTGCTGGATGGGGCAGAAGTCATAGATCTCATAGGTATCCGGCACGACGACCATGCCGCCGGGATGCTGGCCGGTGGTACGCTTGACGCCGGTACAGCCCAGCGTCAGGCGGTTCTCTTCCGCGTGGTTGACCGTTCTCCCCCGCTCATCCAGATACTTTTTGACGTAACCGTAGGCCGTCTTGTCCTGAATACCGGAGACGGTGCCGGCCTTGAACACGTTGGCCTTGCCGAACAGCTCTTCCGTGTAGCGGTGGACGTTGGACTGGTACTCGCCCGAGAAGTTCAGATCAATATCAGGCTCCTTGTCGCCGTAGAAACCAAGGAAGGTCTCGAAAGGGATGTCATGGCCGTCCACCAGCATCCGGGTGCCGCAGTGGGGGCAGTTCTTGTCGGGCAGGTCGAAGCCGTCGTCCACGCTGCCATCGGTGATGAACTCGCTGTACTTGCACTTGGGGCAGCGGTAGTGGGGCGGCAGACTGTTGACCTCCGAGATTCCGGAGAAGTGGGCCACAGCTGACGAGCCGACCGAACCACGACTGCCCACCTGATAGCCGCCCGCGTTGGAATAGGCCACCAGTTTGACCGCGATGACGTACAGGACGGCGTAGCCGTGGCCGCAGATGGAGTCTAACTCTTTTTGCAGGCGCTTCTCCACGATCTCGGGCAGAGGGTCGCCATAGTCCCGCTTGGCGTGTTCCCAGGTCGCATCCCGGAGCTGCTGTTCTGCACCCTCGATGCTGGGCGGGTAGGTGCCGCGCGGGATGGCGCGGACGTTGCCGTCGATGCTGGCCGCTATCTTGCGGGGATTGGTCACGACGATCTCGTAGGCCTTTTCCTTGGGCAGGTAGCTGAACTGGTTCAGCATATCCTCGGTGGTGCGGTAGAACAGGGGCGGCTGGTTGTCCGCGTCCTTGAAGCCGTTGCCCGCCTGCAGGACAGAACGGTAGATGGCGTCCTCCGGCTCGGTGAAATGGACGTCGCCGGTGGCGATGACGGGCTTGTGCAGGTCTTCGCCCAGCTTGATAACGGTGCGGTTGAAGTCCTTGATGACCTCTTCGCTCTCCACCTTGCCCTCCCGCACCATATAGGCGTTGTTGCCCAGGGGCTGGACCTCCAAAACATCGTAGTACGATGCAATTTTCTTCAATTCTTCGTAAGAGCGGCCCTCTACGACAGCCCTGTAAAGTTCTCCTGCTTCACAGGCAGAAGTGAGGATAAGGCCGTCCCGATACTTGTTCAGAAGGCTGCGGGGGACGCGGGGCTTCTTGAAGAAGTAGTTGACATGGGCCTCGCTGACGATTTTATAGAGGTTTTTCAGGCCCATCTGGTTGCGCACGAGGATGATGAGGTGGAAGTACTTCTTCTTCAGCACCTCGCGGTTTCCGCCGAGGCCGGTGTTGATGCCGCTGACGGCGGTGACCTGCTTTTCCTCCAGATCTTTCAGCATGACGCAGAAGATGCGGCCCAGTGCGGCAGAGTCCTCGCAGGCGCGGTGGGCCTCGTAGGCGGGCAGCTCCAGATGCTTGTTGATGGTCCCCTGCTTGTAGTTGTGGAGGCCGGGGTACATGGCCTGAGCCATGGTCAGGGTGTCGATATAGGTCGGCTCAAACTCGATGCCGCTCCGCTTGGCGGCAGCGCGAAGGAACCGGATGTCGAAGGAGTGGGCATTGTGGCCCACAAGGATGCGGCCATCTACAAAGTCGAGGAAGGCTTTCAGTGCCTCGGCCTCGCCGGGGGCGTCGGCTACCATCTCGTTGGTGATGCCGGTCAGCTCGGTAATCTTGGAGGTGATGGCCTTTCCGGGTTTTACGAAGGTGTCGAATTCTTCCACCACTTCCCCGTTCCGCACGATGACCGCGCCGATTTCTGTCAGGTACTCCACGCCGGGGTCGAGGCCCGTCGTCTCAGTGTCGAAGACGCAGAACTCACCGTTCAGCGGCTCGTCTTTCACGCCGTAGACGCAGGGTATCATGTCATCGACAAAGTAGGCCTCACAGCCGTAGATGAGCTTGAAGTCCGGGTCTGTCTTGTGGATGGCGTCTGCAGCCAGCATAGCCTCGGGGTAGCCCTGACAGACACCGTGGTCGGTGATGGCAATGGCCGGGTGGCCCATCCGGTGGGCCAGCCTGACGATGCCACCGGGGTCGCAGAAGGCGTCCATGCTGGACAGCTTGGTATGCAGATGCAGCTCCACCCGCTTGACGGGAGCGTTGTCCTCCCGCTTTTTGCGCTCGACAAAGAGGACGTCGTAGGGCCAGACGATATAGTCGTGCTCGTACTTATCGTAGGAACAGTCGCCGCGCACCACGACCGTCGTACCCTTGGGGATGGACTCCCACTTGGAGCAGTCCTCCCCTTCCTGCGCACGGATCTTCAGGTTGATGGAGCCGGTGTAATCGGTGATGGAGACAGTGTATATCTTGCGGAAGTTGCCCTTCACCTCGGTGAAGAAGACGTCGCCCCAAATCATGCACTTGCCGCCCTCGCCGCCCAAATCCTTGAGGGGGGTGAGGTTTTTCGGGGTGAACATTTTGCCGTGGAAGATGGTGACGGGCTTGTCCGTGAGGTCGAGGCCCTCCACCTTGATGGAGGGGGCAGTGTTCTTTTTCTCGAACTTGACGACAGGCGGCGCAATTTTCCGCTCGAGCTTTTCTTCCATCTGGCGCTGTTCGGCCTCGCCCACGCTGCTTTCCAGCGTCACTTTGGGCTTTACGCCGGTGTGGGCAGCGATGCGCTCCGCCAGCAGGCGCTCGAACTGCATCTCCTGCAAAAACTTCGTGCCGTGGCAGACGCCGATGGTGATGTTCTGGCCGGTGATGGTGATGCGGCAGCGGTCGAGGAAACCGTTGATGGGGACACCATCCCGTTTCATCTCCTCCATCATTTCCCGCAGACCGGCTTCATCCAGCGTCGCATAGCCGAAAAGATTGTTGATGCGGAGCTCGAAGCCCTCGTAATCCGGTGTCAGCGAGGCCAGCAGCCGGGCGCACAGCCCCTTGTCCAGCGGGGCAGAACTGCGCAGCGTAAAGATGACCTGCCGCTCCTGCCGCAGCATCTGGGCGTGCTCGACGACCACACGGCCAAAACAGGCCGCAAAGTCCGGGTCCGCCATAAACTGCGGCCATAGCTGGGAAACAAGTGGTGTCACAGTGGTACTCCTTTTCTATCAGATAACAGCACAAACTGCCGCGCCCCGGAAAAGGGCGTGGCAGCAGGTTGTTCTTGAGCTTACAGCTTATAGATCTCCTCCATGAACTGGTCGAGGATATTATCCCCCGTCAGCTTCTTGACGGGGTTGCCGTGGACGAACAGCACCGCCTCGCCCTTTCCGCCGGCAATGCCGATGTCAGCCTCACGGGCCTCGCCGGGGCCGTTGACGACACAGCCCATGACAGCCACCTTGATGGACTTTTTGCAACCCTGAAGCCGCCGCTCCACCTCATTTGCGATTTCGGTGCAGGGGTACTGGGTGCGGCCGCAGGTCGGGCAGGTGATGACCTCCGGGCCGGCCACCGGGAAGCCGACAGCGCGCAGGATATTGTAGCCTGCTTCCACTTCCTTCTCAGGGTCAGCAGCCAGCGAGACACGAATGGTGTCGCCGATACCCTCCAGCAGCATCCCGCCGATGCCCATGCCGCTCTTGAGCAGGCCCATCTGGTAAGTTCCGGCCTCAGTGACGCCCACATGGAGCGGGTAGTCGGTCACAGCGCTGAGCTGGCGGTATGCCTCCATCATGCGGGGGACGTTGGAGTTCTTGATGGAGATAACGATGTTGTTGAAGTCGAACTTTTCCAGCAGGCGGACATGGTACAGAGCGCTCTCCACCATCGCTTCCGGCACAGGTGCGCCGTACTTGGCGAGGATGTGCTTTTCCAGACTGCCGCCGTTGACGCCGATGCGGATGGGGATATTTTTCTGCTGGCAGGCATCCACGACCGCCTTCACGCGGTCATCGTCGCCGATGTTGCCCGGGTTGATGCGGATCTTATCCACGCCCACATCGGCGCAGGCAATGGCAGCCTTGTAGTCGAAGTGGATGTCTGCCACGATGGGGATATTCACGGCGTTCTTGACAGCCTCGATGCACTTGGCGTCTGCCGCGCTGGGACAGGTCACGCGCAAAATCTGACAGCCTGCCGCTTCGCAGCGCTTTGCCTGCGCCACATTGCCCTCGATGTCCTCCACCGGGACGTTCAGCATGGTCTGCACGGCAATGGGATTCTTGCCGCCGATGGTCACATTGCCGATTTTCACTTCACGTTTCAGCTGCCGCATGGTTTTACCCCTTTCAAACTGCTCCGGTCACGAGCCGGACGATGTCATTGTACGTTGCAAAGAGCATCAGGCCGAACAGCAGCGCAAAGGCTGCGACGGTCAGACTGCTCTGGATTTTTTCCGGCACTGCATGGCCGGTGACTGCCTCGATGAGCAGGAATACGATTTTGCCGCCGTCCAGCGCCGGGAACGGCAGCAGATTGAATACGCCGAGGTTGATGGTGATAAGCACCAGCAGCTCAGCCACATCCTCCCAGCCGTAGCTTGCGGCCTGACCGATGGCGGTCACGATGCCCACCGGGCCGGACAGGTCGTTGATGCTCTCGCGGCCCCGCAGAAGGTCGGTCAGCGAGGTATAGATGATGCGTCCATAGTAGATGACGCTGTTGGCCGACTCTTTCAGGACGTTCTGCGGTGTTTTTTTGAGGCCGTAAACTGTGAAGCCCAGTGTCATGTGGGTCTGGCCCTGCTCATCCTGCCAGGTGTCGAACTGGACGTCCGGCAGCTCCACGAGCTTGCCGTCCCGGCGGACGGTGAAGTCTGCGCGGTAGCTCTCGGTGCGCATAAGCTCGTAGAGCATATCGTTGGCCACGAAGCAGTGCCGCCCGTTGACGGCCACGATTTCGTCGCCGGCCTGCAGGCCGGTCTGGCCACAGAGGGCGTTGTCCTCCACGGCATAGATGACCTTGCTGGTGATCGGCTCACTGCGCAGTGAGATGAGGAGCAGCAGCACCACGAAGCCCAGCACGAAGTTCATCACCGCGCCTGCCGCCATCACCAGCATCCGCTGCCAGACAGCCGCCTCGTTCAGCGGCTTGCCTGTCCGCTGCGCCAGCACCTCCGGCGGGATGTCCGGGCCGTCATCGTCCCCGCTTCCACCCTCGGCCTGTTCGCTCTCAGGGCTTTCCTCCCCTTCCAGCGCCACAAAGCCGCCTACGGGCAGGAGCCGCAGGGTATACTGCGTGCCTTTACGATAGGTCTTGATGAGGGTCGGACCCATGCCAATGGAAAACTCGTTGACCTGGACCCCGCAGAGCTTTGCCACTGCAAAATGGCCGAACTCGTGGATGGCGATGACTGCGCCGAAGATGAGCAGCGCAGCAGCAAAGGTGATGAAAACTGACATTATTTCTCCTATATTACAGGTGTGCTCTCACGAATGCACGGGCCATACGGTCACACTCATACACATCCGCAAGGCTGTAGTCGCCGCCAAAGCTGTCGCTGTCCACGACAGCCTCCACCAGACGGCCGATGTCGAGGAAGCCGATCTTATCCTCAAGGAAGAGCTTGACGGCCTCCTCGTTGGCACCGTTGGCGGCGCAGGGGCCGAGACCGCCCTTCTTGATGGCCTTCTTGCAGGCGGCGAGGCAGCGGAAAGTCTCCTCGTCGGCCACATCGAAGGTCAGCAGTTTGAGGGTGGTGAAGTCCAGCTCCGGCACGACGCCCGGCACACGGGCCGGATAGGTCAGCGCATACTGGATGGGGATGCGCATATCCGGCACACCCAGCTGGGCGATGATGGAGTTGTCGCTGTACTGCACCGCCGAGTGGACGATGCTCTGGCGCTGGACAACGATTTGAATTTTCTCCGGAGGCAGACCGAACAGCCACACAGCCTCAATGAGCTCGAGGCCCTTGTTCATCAGAGTGGCACTGTCGATGGTGATCTTTGCACCCATGTTCCAGTTGGGATGCTTGAGGGCATCGGCCTTGGTCTTGCCCCGCAGCTCTTCGGTCTTCATGCCGAAGAAGGGGCCGCCGGAGGCCGTCAGCAGAATTTTGGTCAGGCTCTTGGCGCTCTCCTTATCTTGCAGGCACTGGAAGATGGCCGAGTGCTCACTGTCCACAGGCAGCAGCTTGACGCCGTGCTTCGCCACGGCCTGAGTGACAAGATGGCCGCCGGTGACAAGGCTTTCCTTGTTGGCGAGGGCGAGGTCATGGCCGCTCTCGATGGCGGCAAGGCTTGCGCCGAGGCCCGCGATGCCCACCACGCTGTTCAGCACCACGTCCGGGCCGTCCATTGCAGCGAGGGTCTTCAGGCCCTCCGGGCCGGTCAGGAGCTTGGGTGCATCGGCGCGGCCTGCCAGTGCAGCCGAAAGCTTTTCGGCACCGGCCTCACTGGTCATGCAAACATATTTCGGGTGGAATTCTTCTATCTGCTGCAAAATTTTATCCGTCTGGCTGTGGGCCGACAGGCCGAACACCTCATACCCTTGAGCACGGATGACGTCAAGGCTCTGGGTGCCGATGGAGCCGGTAGAACCCAGCAGCGTGATTTTCTTGGCCATAAAGAATCTACCTCCTGCTGATTTTAATCGTAGAATGCTGCGATGACCACCATCGTGACGAAGGGCGCGATGAACATCACGCTGTCAAAGCGGTCAAGGATGCCGCCGTGGCCCGGGAAGATGGTGCCGTAGTCCTTGATGCCGCACTGGCGCTTGACCACGCTGGCGAACAGGTCGCCGTAGATGCCCAGCACCGCAGCCACACAGGCCAGCAGCGCAATGATGACATACATGGATACGCCAATATTGGAGCGGGTGAACTCTTCCATCCGGTCTGCTGCGATGGAGTAGATGACCGTGACCAGCACACCGAATACCATAGTACCCAGCACGCCGCCTACAGCGCCCTCCACCGTCTTTTTGGGGCTGACCACCGGGCAGAGCTTATGCTTGCCAAAGGCGCGGCCCGCGAAGTAGGCGCAGGTGTCGCCGCCCCAGGCGAAGCAGAGGATGAGCAGGATGAAGAAGATGGCGTCGTAGCCATATTCCTCCACCGGCAGCATCTCCTTGAGCCGGATGAACGAGTAGAAGCAGAAGATCACGATGCCCGAAAACATGGCGAGGCCGCTGGCTTTCTGGTAGCTAATAACGCCGTTGCGCACTACAAGGTAGATGGCATAGAACAGCACCACGAGGAAGGAAGCGGGCATCACCATCGCCCGGCAGACGCTGTAGCTCGACAGCATGATGAGCAGTGTGTAGGGTACCAGAACGGCCAGCAGCGGCCAGTCCTGCTTTTCAAAACCCAGCGCAGAGTAAATTTCATGCAGGGCGATGAGGGTGATAGCCGCGATGACCAGATTGAACACCAGCGTATCGAAGGTGAACAGGACGCCTGCCAGAACGATCAGGCCCACCACGGCTGTGATGATTCGTGTTTTCATAGTTTCATGTTCTCCTTTGTTTCGTCCGGGAGCCGCTCCCCTGCTCTGGCAGGGTCTGCAGCGTCAGCGCCTGAGGAAATACCGGACGCTCTCCGGGGGCCGCGCACACCGCGCGGCATCTTGCGTATCGTTTGCTGCGCTCAAAGTCCGCCGAAGCGGCGGGAGCGCCGGTTGAACTCCATGATGGCGGCATCGAGGTCATCACGGGTGAAATCAGGCCACAGAACGTCCATCTCCACCAGCTCCGAGTAGGCTGCCTGCCAGAGCATGAAGTTGGAGAGCCGCTTTTCTCCGCTGGGGCGGAGGATGAAGTCGGGGTCTTTCTGGCCGGCGGTGTACATTTGGGCCGAAAGAGCCTCTTCCGTGATGTCCTCGGACTTCATCTCGCCCGCAGCCACCTTGGCCGCAAGACTCTGGGCCGCCCGGACGATCTCAGGCCGTCCACCGTAGTTGACGGCGATGTTGACGGTCAGACCGGTCTTGGAAGCCGAGTCGGTCTCCAGCTCGTTCATCAGCTTTTGCAGCTTGGGGTCCAGCGCAGTGCGGTCGCCCATGAAGCAGATGCGGATGTTCCGGTTCTTATAGTCGAAGCCCTTGATGAGGTACTCGCCGAACAGCCGCATGATAGCACCCACTTCTTCGGCGGGACGTTTCCAGTTTTCGGTCGAGAATGCGTAGAAATACACCGACTCCACACCCAGCTCATCGCAGTAGTTCGCAATGTCCTGAAAGACCTGTGCGCCCTTTTTGTGGCCGGCGGTGCGGGGCAGGCCGCGGCTCTTGGCCCAGCGGCCATTGCCGTCCATGATGATGCCGATGGACAGCCCCTTTGCAAAATCCTTTGGATGTTCCATGATCTTATTCCTCTATTTTCAGTCTGGCAAAAAGTGCCGCGCACCTTCTTTCAGCGCACGGCACCTCCCTGCTTGCTTGCAGTCAGAATCAGACGGACATGATCTCCTTCTGCTTTTCTTCCACAGCAGCGTCGATATTCTTCACGTACTTGTCGGTCAGCTTCTGGACGTCCTCTTCCATGGTCTTCTGGGTGTCCTCGGTCAGTTCGCCAGCCTTCTTCATGGCCTTGGCCTTGTCCATAGCGTCGCGGCGGACATTGCGGACAGCGACCTTTGCCTCCTCGCCCATCTTGGAGACTTCCTTGGCCAGCTGCTTGCGGCGCTCCTCGGTGGGAGCCGGGAAGTTCAGACGGATGGTCTGGCCATCATCAATGGGGTTGATGCCCACATCGCTGGCCAGGATGGCCTTGCTGATGGCGCGCAGCAGGGTGCGGTCCCACGGGGTGATGGTCAGGGTGCGGGCCTCGCTGACAGCCACAGAAGCCACCTGCTGGATGGGCGTGGGCGAACCATAGTAATCCACGGTCACCTTGTCCAGAACGCCGGGGTTGGCACGGCCTGCGCGCACGGTCTTCAGCTCGCGCTCCAGATGCTCGACTGCGCTCTTCATCTTGTCTTCGAATGCCTTGGTGTTGCTGCTCATTGTCCTTGTCTCCTGTTTGTTATCAATTCTCACCAGCCGCGAAAAGGCGTCTGGCATATTCTATTGTCGGAAGCGGGGCGGTATGCTCAGCCCTCGTAGACCAGCGTACCCACGTTCTCACCCTGCACAGCGCGGGCGATGTTGTCGGGGTCGGCCAGGTCGAACACGAGGATGGGGAGCTTGTTATCCCGGCAGAGGGTGGCGGCAGTGCCATCCATAACAGCCAGACGGTCTTCCAGCACCTTGGTAAAGGTAAGAGTCTCGTACTTCTTGGCATCGGGGTACTTATGGGGGTCCTTGTCATAGACGCCGTCCACCATCGTGGCCTTGAACATGATGTCTGCACTCACCTCAACGGCGCGCAGAGCAGTGGTCGTATCGGTGGAGAAGAAGGGGTTGCCCGTACCGCCGCCGAAGATGGCGATCTTGCCCTCTTCCATTGCGTGGAGAGCTTCCTTGCGGGTGAAGGCCGGGGCCACCTGCGGCATGGTGATGGAGGTGAACACCTCGGTCGGCACACCCAGCTGCTCCAGCTTGTCGGAGACAGCCAGGGCGTTCATCACCGTTGCCAGCATACCGATCTTATCGGCCAGCGTACGCTCCATCTTGCCGCTGGAACGGCCGCGCCAGAAGTTGCCGCCGCCCACAACGATGCCGATCTGAACGCCCAGCTCATGGGCCTTCTTTACGCCTCCACAGATCGCGTCCATGGTCGGCTCGTCGAAGCCGGTCCCCTTTTCGCCGCCGAGGGCCTCACCGCTGATCTTCAGAAGGATACGCTGATATTTCAATGCCATAATAACATACACCACCTGTATCAGATTTGGCCGCGCTGTGCGCCGCCGATTTTATCTCTTATCTATTTTACAATAAAACTGCTCCAAAGTAAACAGGCAAACGCCAGCTCATCGGCAAAGGTTTCTTCTCCTTCTGCACTTTGGGCAAAAAAAGCTGGACATTTGCCGCGAATCATGCTATAATACTGCTTGCATCCCGGCAAAATAGAATATGCGGGCATCGTACATCGGCTAGTATATCAGCCTTCCAAGCTGAGGAGGTGGGTTCGATTCCCATTGCCCGCTCCACCAAAAACCGCCTAGATTCGTCAGAATCCAGGCGGTTTTCTTGCTTTATTACCTCATTTCTTTCCCATACCATATAATAATGCCCCCTTCGAAAAAATTTTGAAGGAGGCATTATTGGACTATACAGCTCTCACCGCACTCTCTTTTTCATCCTTGCCATGAATGCATCCGCCTCGATGGCCTCAGGGGTGAAGCTGTTGTTATACCACCAGTTGACCAGCGCACTCACGGTGGTGAAGCCGGTGGAGATGAGCTGCTCCAGAGTGCCGCTCTCGATGGGCAGCACGGGCTTGCCCAGAGCGCTCAGCAGCTGGTTGATGAGGGCCAGCGCCAGCACGGCGGTGCGGGTGATGGTGCCGACGGAGATCTTGTTGTTCAGGTTATTCATAGTCAATTCCTTTCTCTTTCGTGTTCATGCATTTCTAAATCGGCGATGCGGTGGTTGACTACCTTCATCTGCTCCTCGAGGATGGGGACTCGCTGGGCAAAATTGTTGTGCGCCCGGACTTCCCGGGTCAGCTCTTCCAGCTTGGTGTCGGTGACGGCCTGACTCTTGCCGTTGGCGATGAGTACGCCGATGAGGGTCACAGCCCCGGTGATAAGGGCGGCGAGAATGGTCTCCATCGGTCTCACCCCTTCCATCTGGACTTATTCGTCCGGGTGTCGATGTGTACCCACCCGGTCTTACGGCTGGGGTGAGCTGCGTCCTTCGGGTACCGCCCGATGCCGCCGCGCCCGGGAAGCAGCTTCTCGGCGTAGTCGGCCACGGTAGCCACCGGCACACCCTCCACCCAGAAGTCCGCTGCCCGGCCCAGCAGGTGCTGGCTCGACTTGCTGCCGCCCACGGCGGCATTATGTTCGGCGGTGCGGTAGCCGCTGGTGATATGTACCGGCTTACCGAAGTGCTCCCGGATGCACTGCAGCAGCACCACCAGCTCGTCGTCGATGAGGACGACGTCGCTGCCCTTGCAGGCAAACTCGCGGACACGGAAGCTGGGCGAAAGCTGCCGGGTGGAGTCGCGGGCCATGGAATATTCTCTGATGGACATTTCAAATCCTTTCTCCTCCTGGGCTCCCCTATTAGGGAAGCTGGCGCGAAGCGCCTGAGAGGTTTAATACTTCTTCCCGCAGATCTCCTCGAAATCCGCCTTGGTGATGATGCCCTTGCGGACATACACCCGCAGCATCGCC
>ENA-UERU01000095-UERU01000095.1-human-gut-metagenome-genome-assembly--contig:-NODE-95-length-85575-cov-7.777644_pt1 | contig 85575 bp, 60 predicted proteins | sample MGYA00242988_ERZ507989 | MGnify/ENA primary metagenome ERZ507989 (study PRJEB26167, sample SAMN06115519) | human gut metagenome | host: Homo sapiens | place: China:Hunan | collected 2015-08-21 | study...
GGGTATGCGTGGCTTCGCCCCGCGCCTCATTCCTCCCCCGTCTGAAGACGGGGGTTTCCTGAGGTACCTCTATGAAGGACGAGGAGCTCCGAGCCTACTTTCGAAGTCTTCGCCGTGTCATGCAAAACGGGGTGTACGAATATGCAACCCGCACGCCGTTGACGGATTATCAGCGGGATCTGGCCGCGCTTGCGCTTTGGACCGCTTTCGAGCAGCACGTCCGGGAGAAAGAGCCCGATCAGGCGGACCACCTTCTTAAGGCGTTGGAGAATCCCGAAGCCGCATCGGACGCCGATGTTTGTCGAGCATCCGTGCACTTCATGGGTTCGGTTTTTCGACTGTCAGGGGCCAACCGGGAGTTGGCCCTTCGATACATCCTTGAATAGAAATTCGGACGACCGTGCGAGATTCGCCGGTCGTTCTTTTTTGGCCTTGCGATCAGAGGCTCCGAAGTCTCGGCCGCATGAAGGACGGACTGCTCGGAACTCGGGGACGCACAGCCTTGGCCGAGCGACATTCTCACGGTTGCGTTGTTCAGTTGCTACTTCGCCGCCCGTTGCCTGCGCGGTCCCGACGCGGAAGACGTCCTGAAGTCGGTCTGTATGAATCGGTCGCCTTTCCGAACTTTCGGGTGCTTCGAATCCCCCCGATCCCGGCCGACCCGAGCCTCGGCTCGGGCGGCCGCGATTCTCGAAACCCGTATCGCACCGTCTGCATTTCGCGGACGCAAACTTCTCCCGTGCCCGCCGAAGCGACGGTCGACGCGGGTTTTTCTTTTCGTGCAATCGGGCGAACGTTTTTCTCCGACTGTTCGTTTCACTCAAGAACAATGCGCAGTCCTTCGGGCAGAACGTGCTCGATGCGATATTCGACCGGACGCCGCCCGAACGTATAGCCGATGCGGCGCAGTTCGAGAAGCGGCTGATCGACGGGAAGGTCGTAACGTCGGGCGTCCTCGGCGGTGACGATTCGCACTTCGATCGTGTCCTTGACGTCCGTCACCACAACGCCGAAAGCACGCTCGAAAAAGGCGTAAAGACTTCCTTCGGGTCGGTGCTCGAAGGCATCGGAGCAAAGCTTCCCGAAGTGTTCCGGATGAAACCATACGACGTCCGTTCCCATGGGACGGCCGTTAAGTGCCATGCGGCGCTCGAGTCGCCAGAGAAGTCCGTCTTCGGGCAGCGCCTTCGAGAGTTCCGTAAGACCGAGCGCCTTCAGCACCCGTTCTGAGGGCCGGCGTCGTTCGCACGTCACGATCCGATCGCTCCAGCGCGGCAACGTTCCGTCGAGCATCTGGTAACGCTGGAAACGATTCCAATACCCGCGCGACGAATAGCTCGTCACGAACGTGCCGATTCCGTGGCGCTTTTCAACATGGTTTTTCTGCGCGAGCGCGTCGAGCGCTTTTCTCACCGTGCAGACGCTCACGCCGAAACGCTCGGCGAGCGCCGTCTCGGACGGCAAAACCGAACCCGCCGGCCATTCCTCGGTTCGAATGCCTTCTTCGATGGCGTGCTCCACCTGCTCGTAGAGCGGTTGTCGTTCGATAGACATGGTTTTCTCCTTTCCGGAGATTCTGCGGGCATTTCGTCCTGCGTGCAATAGCGAAGGACTCGCACGGCCCCGAGAACTCCTACGTATGACGTATCAGTCTGCGGTTTCAAGTGATGGCGCGTCGGTAACGTAGAAAAAAAGGCGAAGAGCGCCTAATCGTTCCCGAACGGGAAGAGGCGCTTTTCCGCCGACAACTCCGACCGTTCCACTTGAGGAGAAATTCCATGATCGAGTCGTCGACCGAGGCGCTTGAACCTTATCTCGAGACGATGCGTAACCTGCGTCGCACCATCCATCGTCGCCCGGAAACGGGTTGGACCGAATTCGAAACCACCCGTACGGTGGTCGACGAACTTGAAGCGCTCGGTTGGCGCGTTCGCAAGGGCTGCGAGGTGATCGAACCCTCGGCCGTTCGCGGTCGCAACGAGCTTGAGGTGAAGGCGGCCCAAGAGCGCGCGCTCGCGCACGGCGTTCCCGCTGGTTTTCTCGCCGAACTCGGCGGATTCACGGGAGCCGCCGCCGACTGGGATACGGGCCGTGAGGGACCGCTCACCGTTTTTCGCTTCGACATCGATTGCGTTTCCGTTGAAGAGTCGCACGCAGCGCCCCACGTACCGGCGATCGAAGGGTTCGATTCGACGATCCCGGGTGCCATGCACGCCTGCGGACACGACGCGCATACGGCCGTGGGTCTGACGCTCGCGCGCTGGATCCGCGACAACTCCGCGCGCCTCAAGGGGCGTTTTCGCTTGCTTTTCCAACCCGCGGAAGAGGGCACTCGCGGCGGCGCGGCGATGGCCGCGGCCGGGCTCGTCGACGACGCTGACTACTTCTTCGGCAGTCACGTCGGGATGGTTTGCCGTTCGGGGAGTGCCGTCGTTTTGTCGGGCGGCTTTTTGGCGACGACGAAGATCGATCTTTCGTTCACGGGGGTTGCGTCCCATGCCGGGGCCGAGCCCGAAAAGGGGCGAAGCGCGCTTCTTGCCGCGGCGGCGACCGCACTCATGATTCAGGGAATTCCGCGCCACGGCGCGGGCGACACGCGCATCAGCATCGGCACGCTTCACGCGGGCGAAGGCCGCAACGTGACGCCCGTTCACGCGGCGCTTCAACTGGAGACGCGCGGAGAAACGCACGAAGTGAATGCTTTCCTTGTCGAAAGCGTTCGTCGAACGGTCGAGGGCGCAGCCGCTGCTTACGGCGTCGAGGCGCTCATGGATATTGCCGGCGAAGCGACGACGCTTCTCACGACCCCTGCGGGCGTGAACCTTCTCGCCGAGGCCGCGCGCGAAGTGTTCGGAACCGAATCCGTCGAAGTGCGCTCCTCGATGACGGGCAGCGAAGACTGCACGACTCTCATGCGTCGCGCCGTTGAAAAGGGCGCCGACGGAGCGTTTCTCATTTACGGCTGCACGAAGCCCTTCCATCACAAACCGACGTTCGACGTCGACGAAACGACGGACCTTCTTCCGGGGCTCGCCGTACTCGCGAATGTTGTTTGCAAGACGAACGGATGATCCGAAGACCGACGAAATACTGTTTACGACACGGCCGAGCCGGACGCTCGGCCCGACCCTCAAAGGAGAAAACAATGACTCAAGAAAAACGAAATGCTTTTCGCATCGCGCTCTGCGCGCTCGCCGTACTCGGCGCCGCAACGGCTTCGCAGGCCGCGGACGTAAAGATTTACGGCCAGGCGAACGTGTCGCTTTACTACCAGGACGCAAAGTCGGGCGACGCAAGTCTCTCCATGCAAAACGAGGCGTCCCGCTTCGGGATCACCGCCAAAGAAGCGTTGACGGACGAAACGGACGTCCTTGTTTATCTCGAAACGGGTTACGGACTGGACGACGGCACGTTCACGAACAACGGCAAGAACAACGTCGGAACGACGCTCTTCGATCGTCGTTCGATTCTTGCGGTGCGAAACGCCCGCTGGGGTGAACTCGCTTTCGGTCGCATGGGGACGGTTCGCAGCTCCATGGCACCTTACGGTTACGGCCTCGGCATGCTTGACCCGTTCGGTACGAATTACGGTCCCGACGGGTCGATTTCCGGCATGTTCGGCAACGACACCCGCGGCAACAACACGATCACCTACATGTCGCCGAAACTTGCCGGCTTTTCGGCCGGGATGAGCTATTCGCTTTCGGCCTACGACAACGAAGAGGCGCAATCGAGCAAGAACGACCGCCAACTTTCGGGCTTGGTCAATTATTCGAACGGACCGCTTTATGCGGTTGCGGCCGCCACCGAACAACGTTTCGGCGACAACCGCACGGGCGGCAGCGATGCGGGCTACGGATACGAACGGAAGAACGCCCGAGCCTATACGGCGGGCGTCACCTACGAAGTCAATCCCGACTGGAAACTCTTTTTCGCCGCTCAGTATCACGAAAATTGGCGCAACGTAGCCGCCTGGAATATCGATTCCTACTTCAAGGGGGACGCCGCCGAACTGCGTCATGGTATTGACGGCACTACGGCGCTCGCGGGTTTCACGTGGCGGATTGCCGGGTCCTGGCGTCTCCTGGCCGATTACATGTATTTCGACGGCGAACACAAGACGGCGGACGGCTCCGAACTCGAAGCCCGGCGTCACATCGTCAACGGCGCCCTCGAATACTGGTTCTCGAAGAATACGCGCGTCTTTGCGACGGCGAGTTGGTCGACGGCCGACGGTGCGCTTGAAAGCGACACGCTCGCCGAGAAAAAGCAAACGGACGTCAATCGCGTGACGGGCCGTATCGGCATGGCGCACTACTTCTGATCGAAAAGGAGCTTTTCATGACTTGGACCTTTTGGATGGCGGTCGTTGTCGTGATACTCACGGCGGCGGCGCTCGTCAAGCGTTTTGAAACCCGCCTCGTGCTTCTTACGTCCGGCCTTGTTATGTCGATTTTTTCGATGAACCCGATGGCGGCTTTCGTCCAGTTCGACAAATCGATGACAAGCGGCTCGCTCATCATCGCCATTTGCTCGGCCATGGGGTTTGCGGCCGTCGTGTCGATGACGAAGTGCGACCTCCATCTCGTCGCGCTTCTCACTCGACCGCTCAAGCGCGCGGGTGTCTTCCTGCTGCCGGCTTGTGCCGCGGTGACGGGTGTCGTGTCGGTGGCGATTCCGTCGACGGCAGGTTGTTGTGCGGCCGTGGCTCCGACGCTCATTCCGCTCATGATCCGCGCGGGTTTTCATCCGGCGGCAGCCGCGGCGGCCGTTGTGAGTTCGATTACGCCCGCGATGCTCAATCCCGGGATCTCGCACAATGTTTTCGTCGCCAAGCTTGCGAACGTCGAGGTGATCGACTTCATCGGCCGCTTCTCGTCGACGACCGTTGCACTCACGGCGGCCGGGATTGTGGTGCTCACGCTGACGATTCTTCTTTATCGCGATTATCGTCCGGGTGAAAACCGTGCGACCGAAGCCGCCGTCCCCGCCGCCCAAGGAAAGGCATGCGGCAAGCCCCTGCCCGAGCTCCCGACGCGGGTGAATCTTCTCCATGCCGCGGCGCCGCTCGTGCCCGTCGTGCTTCTCGTCGTCTTTTCGCTCTGGGTGCCGAGCGTTCGGATCTCCGTCGCAACCGCCATGTTGATCGGCATGATCTACACGATGGCCGTAACGCGCACGCGACCCGACGCCGTCGTGAAGCAGTTCTTCGACGGGATGGGGAAGGGGTACGCGAACATTCTCGGGATCATCATTGCCGCGGGTGTCTTTGCTGCGGGTCTCAAGGCTGCGGGTGTGGTCGACGCCTTCATTGCGTACCTTACGGGCGCACAGGAAGTGGCGAAGTTGGGCGGTGCGGCCGGTCCTTTCCTGCTTGCCGTTCTCACCGGGTCGGGCGACGCCGCGGCCTTTGCCTTCAACGAGGCCGTGACGCCGCACGCGGCTCAGTTCGGCCTTGAAGTCGGCAAGCTCGGTTACCTTGCCGCCATGGCGGGCGGGTTCGGTCGCCTCATGTCGCCGCTTGCGGGCGGGATGATTCTCGTCGCAGGCATCGCGGGTGTCACGCCGCTTGCAGTCGCAAAGCGCACGGCTCCGGCGATGCTCTGTGCCGTCGTGTTGCTCTACTTCCTCACCTGAGGGCGGTACGGCACACAAACCGTCGATTCGGATCGACTTTGTCCGCCTCGGGCGTCCTTCCTCTCTCGGACGCCCGTCGTCGGCGGATTGCGAACGACCGGCCGAGACCGCCGGTCGTTTTTTTTTTTTTTTTGAGGCTCTGTTCCGAACAAGTGTTGATTTTCCGGTTCTTGAATACTTCATCGAGAAAATCTTTCCGTCGAGTCGAAGTGACAGGAACCGGCGCACGGTCCGGTAGTTGCGTCTCGCAATTCGTTCCGTAGATCGAACACTCGGACCGGGTTCTTCGATGTCGGCTGCGGATCCCCTCATTGGAGCGTTGCTCGGATCGGAGACCGTCGGCACGGCATCTCCGTTGCGGTCCTTTGCGGAAATCACGCACACCTTGCGGAGTGAACGGCCCGTCCGAAGAAAAACACGGGATTTCCGATACGGTTCGGAGCCCGAGAATCCGAGGTTGCGGAAAATCCGAAAATTTCCTTATTTGTCAAGGCCTGTTTCGTATGGTTTCATCTTAACGATCGGAATCAGTACTTACGATGATACAACTAGGTTCGAGGTACGGGCACAATATCTCGTGTTCTTTCGATCGACGCTTCGAGGATTAGGGCGGGCGGCGGCCTGCCCGGCGAAGTTTCAGGACCAAATCAAGTCGCTCGCAAGAACACCAAAGGAGCTTTGTCATGACACTTTCTCGTCGTCATTTCTTTGAGGCCGCCGTTGCGGCGGGTATTGCCGGCAGCACGATGTCGCAGGGCGCGTTCGCGAAACCCAAGACCCCGATTCCGCCTCAAAAGATCTCCCCGAAGCGTCGCGTTCTCATCCAGTCGAGCTCGCGCTACCACAATTCGGGTTATCTCGATTTTGCGGGCGAACAGTACGAAAAACTCTTCGAAGGTCAAAAACCCGACATCCTCTTCATCCCTTATGCCAAGGTGGCGGGCACGTACGACGGCTACGAAAAGCAGGTTCAGGACGCTTTCAAGCCCTACGGGCACAAGATCGTCTCGATCCATCATTTCAAGGACCCGCAGCAGGCTGTTCGTGAAGCGAAGGCGATCGCCGTCGGCGGCGGCAACACCTGGGCGCTCGTGACGCGCATGTACGAAGCGGGCATCGTCGACCTCATTCGCGAACGCGTCAACGCGGGTGTTCCCTACTGCGGCTGGTCTGCGGGCGGCAACGTCGCTTGTCCGACGCTTCGTACGACGAACGACATGCCGATTGCGGAACCCCCGTCCTTCAACACCTTCGGCTTCATCCCGTTCCAGACGAACCCGCATTTCATCTCGGGCGGTACGCAGGGTTTGAACAATGAGACCCGCGAAGACCGCCTCGAAGAATTCCTCTGGTACAACAAGGACGAAGAAGTGATCGGTCTTCCGGAAGGAACGGCCCTCTTCGTGACGGGCGAGTTCGACTGCGAAGTGATCGGTCCGAAGGACTCGGAAGCTCTCTACTGGTTCCGCCAGGCCGAAAAGGGTATGACGCTCGAACGCATCCCGCTCGGCACGAAGTTCGACGTTCGCAAGATCGTCCCGGGCGGAAAGCTCTGAGCGATCGCATAACACGGGCGTTCGGCGGCTCCCGGAGGTTCCTGACGTAGAAGAGGGAGCGGAACGGGGAGCCCGTGCTCGAAGAACGAGCTGAACCTCGGGCCGAAAACACGGCCCGAGCTTGAGGCGGCGCGGATTCCTTCGCGCCGCTTTTTCGTATTTTTTCGCGAGGAAGATCGATCGGGGACGCGAACGTTTTGTTACCTTGCCGGTTTGCTCATTAGGGTTTACCTCTATATTCCTCCTCTCGGTCGGCCCTTTACCGTTGGGATACGGGTCGGAATTCCCGAGAACGTCCGTCCCACAGCCAACAGGAGGATTTATGGCCGATACGACATCTTCCGACCTCACGGCACGGATCGCCGAACTCAACGAGGCGAGTGCCTACGACGAAATCATCCGCCTGATTGAAAGCACGCCCGGCTACGAGCATGATCCGGTGCTTGTGGGCGAGCTCGCACGCGCTTACAACAATGCGGCCGAAGCGGGCGAAACGGAGCCCCTTGAAAAAGCGCTGGCCCTTTTGGATACGGTCGACGAGAAGGACCGCGAGAATCATCAATGGCACTTTCGCCGCGCCTATGCGCTCTTCTTCCTCGATCGGGTGATCGAATCGCTCCCGCACTGGGAAAAGGCGCTCGAATATCGTCCGGGCGACGAAGATACGCTCGAGTTCATTCGAATGAGTCACAAAGAACTTGTTGCGGAGCGCTTTTCCCATCCTTTCCGCAAGCGCGTGGAAACGCTCGCGGCGGAATTTGCCAAGGTCGAAACCGAGCTCTGCGAAACCGCCGCGCTCGGGCCTCTCGGGCGTGAAACGGCTCTGGAGCGCATCCGAGCACTCTTTGCGCCCGTGGCGAACGCGAAGTGGCTTTTCGAGCTCTCCGAAGAAAAGACGGACGGGCAGGACGGAAAGCCTCGCATGAAGCTCATCGTCTCGCCTTGCGGGTGGTTCATGACGGCTTTTCCGATGCGCGAATGCCTGCGGCGGCTTGCCGAAACGGCGGGCGAGCGGTGGTCGTTCGTCCCGGGGATCGAGCCCCTCGACGATACGGAAAGCCTCATGCGCCTCGTTCGGGATGCCGGTGCGCGAACTTTGCACGGCCGTGACCTTCGTGTCATACCGCAACGGCTCGAAGACGGCACCTGGCGACTCGGCTTTTTCGGCGACGATCTCCTGGGCGTAACCGAAGACGAAGCTCCCGAACTCTTCGAAGCGCTCGAATGGTTCGTGCGGAAGTCCGTTGGCGAAGCCGTGCAAATGCGTTGGTTCTCAGCCATGAACCTCTACCGCCGTACGCCCGACGAAACCGGCATGCCGTTTGCGGAATTCGCCGATTTCGTGCGGGAGTGCGTGCCCGAGGCGCGGGCGTTCACGATGGAGGATCTCCTCACGCAGGAAACGGTCGTTGATCGGCGGCCCGTCCGCGAGCCCGATTGCGACGTGCTTCTTGACGCGTTCCATCTCGAAACGCGTTGCCCGCCGATTCACAACGGCTACGGTTCGGCCGATCGGGAGAACATGATCGAACTCGAACGGCAGGGAATTACGGCAGGCGTTTTCATGATTCGCCTTGTGCCCGAGGCCTCCGAAAAGGAAAAAGCGGCCGCCCGTGCGGCGTTGGAGACGCATTTGAGCGGACTTCCTTCCGAAGTCGTGCTCGTCACCGGCCGCGGAAGCGCCTTGCGGTACGAATTCGTCGAATGCTTTGCGTGGGAGAGCGGCCCCGTTGTTGCGGCCGTGCACGATTTCGTCGAGACCGACCCGCGCATTGCGTGGGCCGCCTTCCACTCGTTCCTGAGGGAAGCGGGGACGCTGATCCTGAAGGATCTCGAAAGCGTCGACGAGATCGAGCCGGCGTCCGGCGATGCTTCGACTGAAAAGTCGGTCGACGAACCCGTAGGCTCCGGTACCGACGCCAACGACGGCGCCGAAAAGGCCCCCGAGCCTCAAGACCGAATCGAAACCGAATCCGAAATTCAACCCGCGACCGACGACGTCGCCGCCGAAAAGGAGGAACCCGCCCGAGAAAGCCCGATCCCGATAGCCCATGCCTGATGCACTCCGGCGACGGCGAGCGCGAGGTTTCGAAAAATTCGAAACGCGCCTTGCGGTCGCCCGGTCGATTCACCGTCCCAGAAGGAGTTTTCCATGACCGACAAATCCACCGAAGACATGCTTCGAGAACAGGCACAAGCCGTCCTCAAGGTCCAGGAAGAAGCGCTCAAAACGCAGATGCAGATGATGGAGTCCCTCTACGGGAACAATCCCGAGATGCTCGCGATGATGAAGGCGCAGATCCAGCAGAGTCTCGCGAACCAGAGTGCTCTCGTCGAACAGGCCCAGACCGCGGCCTTTGAGGCGGTGGCGGCCGCGCAGCGCGGCGAAGGGTTCGACCCGCAGGCGCTCGTTTCGACCTTGCAGCAAAACGCCCAGTCGATGGGCTACGGCTTGCCCGTCAAAACCGACGCCGATCGGGAAGAAGGCTACGCCCAGGCGCTCAACTTCATCGGGCAGCTGCAGACGGAATTTACGGAGCCGCCTGCTCGCAGTGTTCCCCGCGGATCGCGCGAAGCCCGCGTCTTCGGGTACCTTCTCGGCGGGATCGTCGGGACCTTGAACGGGCACGAACTGGAGCAGCTCGATCCGGAAGCGCACGAACCCCACTTTGAAGAACAGGTCCGCTCGATCCTTTCCGACTACTGGGGCGTCGACACGGCCGAAGAGCTCGAAGAGCGTCTCGCAGACCTGCTTGAAGAAGGCGGCATGTCGGCGCAGTACGGGTACTACGGCGAAACGGAGAATTTCGACGAAATCGCGTCGGGTCTCGACCCCGAGGACGTCGAAGGCGAAACCGAACGCTGGAAGTTTGCGCGCTATGCCCGTACGCTCCGGACGCCCGAAGCAATGCGTGCCTGGGACATCGGTCGTGCGGCCGCGCTCGTACGCTGGGGGCACTTCGTCGGGATGCTCGACGAAGAGACCGCCGAGTCGATCCTCGAAGCCTGTGCCGAAGAGGCGTGCGCGCGCTTCGAGGGCTGGCGCGACTTCGGTGCTTCGTATCTCTTCGGGGGCCTCTTCTGGCGCTTGAACGCGGGCGAAGACGAAGCGGCCGAATGGCTTGAAAACGCGGGAGGCGCCTGCGCTGAACTGCTGGATACGGACGGCGAATGGCAGCGCAACCCGTGGGTGGCAAGCTTCGCGGAGTGAGCCTTACCGAAGTTCCCGGAGCTTCTTCGGATGACGTTGCCGTGAGGCTCCGGACTTCGGGCTGAAAGCGGGGGCGCGCGTCCAGAGTTGCTCTTATGCACGTGCCTGCCCGCGCCTCCGTCCTTTCGTATCCGTTTTTTCCGTTTCTTTCCCGAATCCTCGGTTCCCGGAGGTCGCTGTGGCGCCGAAACTCATGCTCTCCAAATTCGATCCCGTTGCGGCGCTCTTTGACGATCTGCAGCGCGGCACCGACAAACGACTCGACGTGTACCGTGCGCTTCGGCCCGAGGCCGAAGACGAGAACGGCATGACGATGCTCGCTCACGCCGCGCGGGCGGGCGACAGCGAAGCGGTCGAGCTGATGCTCGAGCGCGGAGCGGACCCGAACGCCCCCGACCGCTCGGGCCGCACGCCGCTCTTTCACGTGGCTGAGGGCCCGCACGACTGGGTGTCGCACCCCGAAGACATCGTGTACATCATCGAGGATCTCCTCGAACACGGCGCGGACGTCGATCACGCGGACGATTCCGGGAAAACGGCATCCTTCATAGCCGTCGAGCGAGGACTTCACCCGTACTTTGTCGGACTCGCCCGTGCGCAAGCTCGACCGACGGCGCGTGAGTCGGGTACGGGCTATACGTTGCTCCATGCGCTCTGCGACCGCTTCTGCGGGACGGATGCCAATCAGGAAGCGGACGCGCTCGTCATCGCGCAAGTGCTCGTCGAACATCTCGGAATCGACCCCCGGGCCCGCACGTCGCTCGGTCGCACGGCCCGTGCTTTGGCGGTCGCGCGCGGGTCGCTCTTCGTCGCTCCGTGGCTTGCCTACGGAGCGGACGCCTTTGAAGAAACCGAGCGGGCGGGGCGGATGATCTCAAGCGGCGGCGCGACCGCCTCCGAAGCGGCTCTCGCGGGCAACGTCCGACAACTTCGGGCGTTGGCCGACCTCGGCTTGATTTCGGACGAGCCCGCACCGGAGGGCGAAGACGAAGGCTTGACGCCGCTTTCTTCCGCCGCATCGAAATTCGCCGCGGATGCGGTCGACATACTCGTGACGGCCGGTGCGGATCCGACGGCGCGCTTGAACCGCAAAGCTTCGGGCGGACGTGCTACGGAAGGAACGAGCGCCGTCCGCATGGCGCTCTGGGCTCCGAATTCGCCCGTGTCGCTGCCGAGCACGCTCACGGTCGAGGACGCCGAGCGCACCTTGGAGCGACTTCTTCGTTCGCCGGGTGCGGCGGACGCTCCGGTTGACGAAGAAGGGCGCACGGCGCTTCTGACGCTTGCGCAAAACGTCGACCGCGGCTGGCGCGTGGGCGGAAAAGATTGGGCGCCTGTTGCGCTTGACATTGTCCTTGCCCGCGGCGCGAATCCCGACGGTCGGATGCCTGCAAGCGGAATCGATCTGCCGTTTTGCAAGATTCCGGGCGGCGTGACGCCCCTCGGGCTTCTTGCCCGATCGGGTAGCGACGCGGCCCGCCCGCTCATGAAGAAGCTCCTTGCAGCGGGTGCGAACCCCAACGCGGCGGACGTCGCGGGACGAACGCCCCTCTCCGAGGCCGCGAATCTCGATACGTCGGCGGACGCCGAAGCGACGGTCGAGCTTCTGCTCGCGGCGGGAGCGGATCCCTCGATCGGCGACGCCCGGGGCGAAACGCCCCTGAGCCTTGCCGCGGGACGCGGGCACGAGCGCATCGTGGAAATGCTTCTGGCGGCGCTCGAGCGCATGCCCGCCAAGGACAAGGGGGAAGCGGACGACACGACCGGAGAGGCTTCCGAGTCCAACCCCGGATCTCCGGAACCCGCCGAAACCCCGACGGCGCAGCCCGCCGCGGCGCTACGCCGGGGACCCGAGGCCGGAGGCTTTTTCGAGCGCATGCGCGCCCGCTCCCGCACGCGACCGACACCGGTCGGCCGTACTTCAACCGATGCCCCGACGGCGAAAGCAACAATGAAAGCGACGCCGAATGCTTCCGCGAAGCCCGCGCCCATGCCCAAACCCGTCACGACCGACGGCAACGCCGACGAGGCCTCGCGCTTGAGCGTGGCGCTTTCGCGGTTCCTGCGCGCGACGTTGCCCGGAGCCGCAGAGGATGCGGAAAGTCCCTCGACCCGGTCCGAGCGCGAATTGCGCCTGACGGCGATCGGCTTACTCGCTGCGGCAGGCGGAAGCCTCGGCGCGCTCACCCGCGAAACCGCGGCGTTGCTCGTTGACGCGCGGGCGGCGTTTCGGATGGCGCCTGAGGGTGCCGAGCTGGAGCCCGCGGCCCGAGGGAAGATCCTCGAAGCGCTTGAAGCGCTCGAACCCTTTGCTGCCGTACGCGAAGCGGGCTTTGAGTCGGTGCCGCTTGCGGCCGATCCCGGGGACGATGCACTCGCGCTCTTGCAGCGCTTTGAAAAGGCGACCGCCCGTTGGGGGCTCCCCGTTGCGGTGGGGCTTCTCATCGAAGAGCCCGAAGCAGCAACGGGAGCAGCGGACGGAAAGGTCGGCAGGAATCCTTCGATTCGGGCGTGCGTTCTCACGGCCGCAGCCCAATTCGAGCACGCGCGCTCGACCGCGCGCCTCGTCGGGTTGACGTTCGTGCGGCCTTCGGACGTTGTCCGAGAAGGAAAAGGATCACAAGGAGATTGAAATGCTTGAAGACGCACTTTTCGAAGCGGTGAAAGGTCGACGGTTGGGTGTGGTGACGGCACTCTTGCCGCGCGTCGCCGATCTCGAACATACGGACCGCGAAGGCGCGACCGTCGCGATGATTGCGGCGCGCGAAGGTGTGTTGCCGATTCTGAAGGCGCTCCTCAAGGCGGGGGCCAACCCGTTGGCGGCCGACCGCGAAGGGCGCTCGGCCCTCCATTGGGCGGCCGCAAACGGCCATGCGCCCTGCATTGAGGCGCTCGCGGACGCGGGAGCGGACCTCAACGCCCAGGACCGCGAAGGCGTGACGCCCCTCATGGCGGCCCTGCGCGCCCGGCGCTCGGAAGCGGCCTTGCGGCTTCTCAAATGCGAAGGGACCGATACGGAGCTCGCAGACCGAGACGGACGCAAAGCGCTCGACTACGCGTCGGCGGCCTCCATGCCCGATCTTGTCGACGTGCTTTTGAAGCGCGGTACGCACACGGAACGCTCGGAAGGCGTCTTGGGGGGCTTCTTCGGAGGCGTCGGAGGCGGTGAAAAAGAGGTTCCGCCCGAACTCGCCAAGGACCGCTACGGCTCGAACGCGCTCCACCAGGCGGCCTCGCGCGGCGACGCGGAAACGCTCGCGCGACTCTTGTCGGGCTCCCGAGCGCACGTGAACGATCGGAACGACGCGGGCGAAACGCCCCTCATGACGGCCGTGCGGTCGGGGTCGATCGGGTGCGTCGAGGCGCTCCTTGCGGCTGAGGCCGACCCCAACCTTCCCGCTGCGGCAGGCGAGACGCCCGCCGCGGAAGCCGCGCGCCTCGGGCGCGAAATCGTGCTCGGGAAACTGATCGGTGCGGGAGCGAACGTCAACGCCGCGGCACGCAACGGGACGACGCCGCTCCTCGTTGCGATTCGCGAACGTCAGGTCGACGTCGTTCGGCTCCTTCTTGCAAACGGGGCGGACGTGGCGGCGTGCGACGCGCAAAATCGCGGCCCCTTGGCCTATGCGGCCGCGAGCGGTCTCGAATCGATCACGGTCATGCTTCTCGCAGCGGGCGCAGCACGCTAAACTGTGAATTTCGTCCGATCTCCGGGCTTTGAGGGGACTTTTCCGGTCCCTCGAGGCGGTTCCGAATTTTGAAAAAAGGAGAGTTCCATGGCCAATTCCCCGCTCATTGAACGGGTCGAGCGCTTCCTGAAGTCCCTCAAGTGGTCGTACAACTACGACGCCGAGGACGAAGTGTTCTATACGGGTTGCGCACTCAACGAGTCGTTCCGGTCCTGCAACATCGTGATCGACGTACAGGACGACATGATCCTTTGCTACGCCTTCCTGCCGATTGAAGTGCCGCAAGACCGTCGCGGCGACGTCACGGTCTTCCTTATGCGCGCCAACTGGGGCATGCGGGCGGGTACCTTCGAAATGGATCTCAACGACGGGGAAGTGCGCTTCCGTACCTACGTCGTCTGTCCCGAAGGCGAAGCGCTTCCGTCCGACGAAGTGCTTTCGTGCATGCTGTCGGTTCCCCCGGGCATGATCGAGACGTACGGCGAGGCGCTCAAGCAGGTTATCGACGGCAAGATGGACCCGATCGACGCGGTTCGCTACGCGGAACGCGACCTGGACTCCGACGAAGAGGACGAAGGCAATCCGCACGCTCACGCATAAGCGGCGCGTCGAAGGCCTCAAACGAAAAGCGAACGACCCCGAGAGATCGTTCGCTTTTTGTTTTTCGTGTTCTTTTCCCCGGCGTTCGTCAGCCCGAGACCGAGGTCCAGAAGAGAAGGAGTACGATCTGCCCCGACAAAATTCGCATGAACATCGCAAGGGGGTAGACGGTCGAGTAGGCGACCGCAGAGCTGTTTTTTTCCGACAACGTCGCGGCATAGGCGAGCGCGGGCGGGTTGGTCGTCAGACCTGCAAGAAGCCCCACGATCGAGTGGTAGTTCATCTTGAAGAGAACCCGTGCCGCCACCCCGACCGCTACGAGCGGGAGCACCGTGACGAGGAACCCGAGCCCCATGAAGAGCAGGCCGCTGCCGTTCACGAATGCGTCCGCGAAGCCGTTCCCCGCCGCAAGACCGACGCTCGCAAGAAAGAACGCGATCCCGAGTTCGCGAAGCATCAGCGAAGCGGAGTTCGTCGTGTACGTGACCAAATGGAGCGACGGCCCGTAGCGCCCGAGCAAAATCGCAACGATCAGGGGACCGCCCGCCAAGCCGAGCTTCAACGCGACGGGAATCCCGGGGAGCGCAATCGGAAGGCTCCCCGCCAGGATCCCGAGCGCGATCCCGACGAAGACCGAAATGATGTTCGGATGGTCGAGCTTCTTTTCCTGGTTGCCGAGGACGCCTGCGAGGCGTTTCACGGCCCGCTCGGGCCCCACGACGACGAGTCGGTCGCCGAGATGGAGATGCAGGTTTTGGTAGGGGAAAATCTCCATCCCCGCGCGATAGACGCGCGTGACGTTGACGCCGTCGTAGTTCGCAAGGTGCAAGTCCCGAATCCGCTGCCCGTTGATGGTCGGGTCGGTGATGAGGAGGTGCTGCTTTGAAATGGGCGAATGTTCGCTCGTGAGGTCGACGTCCGTGCGCTCCTTCCCGAAGAAGGCGACGATCGCCTCTTTGTTTTCTTCCTGCGCGACGACGCGAAGGACGTCTCCGACGTGCACGCGCGTCTTGGGTCCGGGACTCACAAGGCCCTCGGCCTCGTTGTAGCGGCGCGAAATGACGAACGGGCGGTTGATGACCTTGCGAATCACTTCGATCGTGCGGTCTTCGAGGTAGCCGTTCGCAGCTTCGACGTAGAAGGTGATCGGAGCGGCGTTCTGTTCGGTTTCGTGGAGCGACCAGAGGCGTTCCTCTTCGGCAAGGTCGATCGAGAAGACTTTGCGAATGAGGATTGCCGTCCCGATGATGCCGATGACGGCAAGGGGGTAGGCGCAGGCGTATGCCACCGCAATATCGGGTCCCGTGTAGTCAAGCGCCGCCAACGCTTCCTGCGTGGCGCCGAGCCCCGGGGTGTTCGTGACGGCCCCGTAGTAGACGCCGAGCATCTGTGCGAGGTCGATCGAACCCGAAAACGCAAAAGCGAGCGCCACGGTGAGCGCGACGGAAAGGAGAATCCCGAAGAGTGCGAGACCGTTCAATTCCAGGCCGCCCGCGCGAAAGCTCGAGAAAAAGGACGGCCCGACCTGAAGGCCGATGAAAAAGACGAAGAGAATGAGTCCGAAGTCGCGCAGGAATCCCAGAACGGTCGGGTTCGGCACGAACCCGAAGTGCCCGACCGCAAGCCCCATGAAGAGTACGAACGTCACGCCGAGCGAGACGCCGAAGAGGCGAATGCGTCCGAGCGCGAGCCCGCAGGTGATAACAAATGCGTAAATGAGGATGTTCCCGCCGACGGTCGATGGGTCGGCGAGACGCAGCAGAAAGTCGAGCATGTCAGGTGCGTCGGATGCGGCGGGGAAGGCGAACGCGAAGAGTCATCCCGCGCGCACGCATGCACGGTCTGTCGGTCGGGCGGGCGCTCGCGGAGGTCTCGGTTCGTCTCGTCCCCAAGGGTTCGGTGGAGGAGCAAAATGCAGTCAAGGATCCTGAGTTTACGGGGAGGAAGAGGAAAAACCATCGGTGAAATCCCTCGGAGATATGGAACTGTGCGGTTTTCCCGCACCGAGGCGCCGCATCGTGCGGTTCCGCCTCCGGCCTGCGGCAAGCAACCGGCAAGCGGCAGGCTTACCACCCGCGCACGTGGTCGAGCGCCGCTTTCACCGTGAGCGTTTCGTCGTCGACAAGCAACAGCTTCTCGTACGGGGCTGCGGTCGGACAGGCGTGGTTGGGGAGAATCCGCAAGCGTCGACCCACGGGAAAGTCTTCGGGCTTCAACGGTTCGCCCGCAACCGCTTGAAGGATTCCGTGTTCCTGATTCGCGCCCGTCATGCGGACGTCAAGCCCTCGGACGGGGTGCCCCGAGAGGTCGCAAACGAGGCCGTAACCGAAGTCTTCGTGCTGGCGCGCCGTGCCGCGGTCGCGCGACATTGCCATCCAGCCCGCGTCGACGATCACCTGACCCTTTTCCTTCTGGTGCCCGATCACGGTCGTCAAGACCGACCCCGCAATGCGGTCGAGCGTGCAGACGCCGAGATTCGTCATGAAGAGGTCGAACAACGCATAGACGCCGCAGCGTATTTCCGTAACGCCCGTTTCGTCTTCGGCGGCAAAAACCGTGGGGGTGGAACCCACCGAAACGATCGGAACTTCGATCCCTTCGGCACGCAACCTCTCGGCCGCCAAAACGATGCCGTCGCGCTCGCGGCGGGCGGCTTCGCGTGCGCTCGCAACCCCTTCCTTGTCGTAGCTCGCGCCCGCGTGGGTGAGAAGTCCCGCAAAGCGCGCGCCGCCCGTAAGGTTCTTCACAACCTCAAGAAGAAGGGCCGACTCGGGCGTGATCCCCGAGCGGTGACCGTCGACGTCGATTTCAACGAGTACGGGAATTTCGATCGACCGGGCCGACGCATAGGCCGACACGTGACGGGCCGCGTCGACGTTGTCGAGAAGAATCTTGAGGTCGCACCCCGCAGCGCGGATGCGCTCGACACGCCCCAACTTCTGAGGGGCGATCCCGACCGCGTAGATCAGATCCCTGACGCCGTTCTCGGCGAAGTATTCGGCTTCAAGCAGGGTCGAAACGGTCGCGGGGCCCTCGGGGGACATCATCTGACGGCGTGCGATCTCGATCGACTTGTGGGTTTTGAGGTGCGGTCGGAGCGTCACGCCGAGTGCTTCGGCTCGTTCTTTCGCGGCGGTAAGGTTCGCTTCGAGCTTGGCGTCGGAAATCAGGAAGGCCGGGGTTTCGACGATCGGATCGTCGAGCCTGCGGCCGATGCGGGGATCGGGAGCGGTGTGGGAAAACATGGCGGTGGAATCGGGTCAAATAAGGCAAACGAGAAAAACTCTCGGGGACCGGGCGGTGAGGTGTGCGAACGGGAGGTCCGAACGCGTTGCGTGCTCTCAAACGCTCGGGGTCGCTCTCGATCGTAGCAGGCTTGGAGGCGTTTGGAAGCGTTTCTTTCAAGCAAGAGGGGGCAAGTACGCGGCCGCAAAAGCTTCACGCTTGACGTACGGGAGCGCGTACCGTCCTACGAAGCCGCGCTCGAAAAATTCCCGTAAGGTCCGTCGGGCTCGGCGCGGCTACAATTCAAGACCGTGAATGTCATCTGCGGCTTGCGGCTTGAACGCCGCGCGGGGAAGCTCGCGGCCGCTCGAAAATTCACAGGACCAACACACTCAAGGACACAAGGAAAAGGAGCAGGGAATGCAGTTTGTGAAGCCGCCCTTCAAGGGAGAAAACAAGGGACATTACACGGCGGGCGTCATCTCGAAGGGGATGCTCTATGTTTCGGGGCAGCTTTCGATCGATCCCGACACCCGCGAGGTCTGTCAGGGCGATATCCGCGCGCACGCGCGCCTTGCGCTCGACAACGTCGACCGGGTTCTGAAGGAAGCGGGCGTGCGGCGCGACCAGGTGGTCTTCTGCCGTGTCTATACGCCGTCCGCGGAAAACTGGGGCCCGATCAACGAGGAGTACGCGGCCTTCTTCGGCGAGCACAAGCCGGGGCGCGTCGTCGTGTCGACGACGGATCTGCATTTCGGTTGCTTGGTCGAGATCGAAGCAATCGCCGAGCTGGAGGACTAAACCGATGCTTCACTACGTTTGCACCGCTTGCGGCAAGCGCATCCCCGCTACGACCCATGCCCCCGTCTGCGAATGCGGGGGGCTCTTCGAACTCGACTTCACGCCCCCGAAGTGGGACGCCTCCCGAATCGACCGCTCCGAATGGAGTCAGTTCCGCTACCGCGACTTCATGGCGCTTGAAGGCGACACGTGGCGTTCCGTCACGCTCGGCGAAGGCATGACTCCGATCGTGCGCTTCGACGAGGACGTTCTCTTCAAGATGGACTACACCATGCCGACCCTCTCCTTCAAGGACCGCGGAGCGGCGACGCTCGTCGCGCACGCGAAGTCGATCGGGGTCGAACGTTGCGTGCAGGATTCGAGCGGCAACGCCGGGAACTCCGTCGCCGCCTACTGCGCCCGTGCGGGCATCGCCTGCGAAATCTACGTTCCCGAAGGGACGAGCCCGAAGAAGATCACCATGATCGAATCGCACGGCGCGAAAGTGCACGTCGTCCCGGGGAACCGCGACCACTGCGCCGATGTTTGCCGCGCCCGCGTGAAGGACGAGGGCGTCTACTACATGAATCACGTCTACAACCCCTTCTTCTACGAAGGGATGAAGGCGTACATCTACGAAACCTTCGAGCAGCTCGGTCGGATTCCCGCCAACATCGTGGTTCCCGTCGGAAACGGGACGCTTTTCATCGGGGTCATCAAGGCCTTGGAACATCTCCAGGCGTCGGGTGCGATCGAAGCGTTCCCGAACGTGATCGCGCTTCAGAGCGAACTTTGCGATCCCCTTCTTCGTGCGCGCGAAGCGGGCGAACACGTGCCCGCCCACGTGACGCCGCAGCCTACGATGGCCGAAGGCATCGCCATCGGTGTTCCGATGCGCGGTCGGGAGCTTCTTGACATGATCTATCGCCACAACGTGAAGGTCGTCTCCGCTCCTGAAGAGAAAATCCTCGAAGCGCGTCGCGCCATCGCCCGTCGGGGGATCTACTGCGAACACACGACGGCCGCAAACTACGCCGCGTATCTGCACTATTGCGAAATCTACGGCCGCACGCCCGATACGCTCGTTACGATGTGCGGTGCGGGCATCAAGTCCGACCACTGAGGTTGCGTACGAAGTAGCAAACTCGTTTCGAGCGCGCGATTGAGCTCGAACCGGAGTTCGCAGGAGAGGGAAGCCGCGGCTTCCCTCTCGCGCTTTCCGGTGCTCGTTTTTCAAAGAGCTCTCATTCGGGCACATTCGGGTGCGGTCGCGCGGGTTGCGGCCCGAACGGGGTGGCGAACGAGATGCGGCATGAGGCGACGTATGAGGCGATGAGGCCGGGGCTCTCCTCGGACTTACTTCGGATGCGACGGCATTGCTTGGAGTGCTTGTCGAATTTTCCGATATTTCCGAATCTTCCAGGAAAGTTCTTTCCGATGTGCGAGATGTCTTCGGACCAAGGTTTTCGAATCTCGGGATCGAATGTTTCTCGCATTTTCCGTAACCGGACGGGACCTCGCTCGACATTGCCGAGCGATGTTTCCCGAAAGTATCCGTCTACTCGGGAGGATTGCTTAGTCCGGAATTTGAATACAAACACTTCTTTGCGAATTTGCAGAGAGACTTGCGAAATTTTCCCGCAAAACGATTCCCGAGTCGCTCGTACGGTGCGAGAATGGAAGAAAAGGCAGCGTCTTTCGACGCCGATGACAACAAGGAGGTCGCATATGCGCATTCTCGTTCCGGTCGACGGCAGCGACCAAAGCCGTCACATCATTCATTATCTCGGTGCGCTCCAACGTCTCCATGAAGGCGATTCTCCCGAGATCGAACTCGTCAACGTACAGTACGAGCCAACGCCCGGTCTTGCGCGTGTTTTCGGCGAAAGCGCCGTGAAGGCCGCGTACGAAGAAGAAGGGCAGAAGGTCTTCGAAGCGCTTCGCAACACGGTCGAAGCCGCGGAACTCACGGTGAAGACGAAGGTCGTCTTCGGCGACATGGGCCCCGCACTCGCGAAAGAAGCCGAACGGTTCGGTGCGGACCTGATCGTCATGGGCTCGCGCGGACTCAATCCCGTGAAGGGATTCTTCCTCGGATCCTTCACGAATGCCGTCCTTTCCCAGGTGAAGACTCCGGTCCTTCTCGTGCGCAAGCACACGACCGTCGAAAAGCCCGCGCTTCGCATCGGGGTTTGCGTCGACGGATCGGTCTACGGCGAGGCCGCGGTCGATCACATTCTCAAGAACCACGGTGTTGCGGGTAACGATGTTCGGTACGAGCTCATCAACGTGACGGAGCCCTTCTACATCATCACCGACTCATCCCCCGACATCACGGATGAGATCGGCTCCACCTCGTACGCGAAGGCCTACGAGGAATTTGCCGAGAAGCGCTTCCACGAAACGGTCGACCCGATCGCCGCGAAGTTCAAGGAGGCGGGCCTTGCGGTAGACTGCGTGCATCTTACGGGGTCGGTTGCGGAAGAGCTGGTCGACTATTCGAAGAACCTCGACCTTCTGGTGATGGGCTCCCACGGGCGCGGCAACTTCACGGCAGCCGTCCTCGGCTCCGTGGCGATGCACGTGGCTGCGGAAACGGATCTTCCGATCCTCGTCATTCGTCGTTGAGATCGAATGAGGCGGGCGGGACGAATCGGCTCGATTCCTGCGAAGTCCGATTCGTCTCTCCGAATCTCGGATCAGTGAAGCAGTTGTTGAAAAAACGATCAAAAACACTTTCCTTTTTTGACGGACTTCTGCGACAATATCGGAACCCGAGGCTTTCCTCGAATTGATCCGATCGATACGGATCGAAAATTACAAAACAATTACTAGGAGTAGTTATGAAAGTCGAACTCAGAACCGAACTTGACGAGATCCAGAAGGCTCAGCTCGAACTCAATCAGCGTAAGAACGCCGTGCGTAATGTCGGCATCGCCGAATGCCGCAAGCTCATCGCCATGCTCGACCTGACGCCGGCCGACCTTTTCGGCGACACCGTGAAGAGCGGTGAAAAGTCGAAGCGCGAACGCGTCGTCTACGTCAATCCGGACGATCCCACGCAGACCTGCTCGAACTACGGCCGCAAGCCCGAATGGTTCAAGAAGCTCCAAGCTGAAGGTCGCGAAATTCCGCGTCTTCAGTAAGACGATTTGAAAGAATCGGAGCTTTCGGGCTTTGTTCCGAGGCATCGTCCGATTCTTTCCGGTCTTCTTCCGGTTTTTGACCGGGAATCGCATTCCCGCCCTACGGACGATTCACATCGTCCGGGCGGGAGTTTTGTTCCCCGCATGTTCATTGGTCTCGCTCCCGACTTCGGCGAGAATCCGGAACGTCTTCGGTAGCGCTTTCCCGGATACGAAAAGCCTCGCCCGAGCCGTCAGGGTTTCAAGCGGGGAGGGTGGTGAATGACGCCGGAAAGCAGTGTTCGGTCTCAATGTGCCGCTTCTCGGCCTCTCGACCTCTTTTCCTGAGAAATCAGAGCTTGAGCTCACCTCGTGGGCCGAGTCAAGACCGTGAAGCACGGCAATTCAAGCCGCACCAAGCGGCAAACTTCTTACTCGGCCTCCATCTCGTCGTAGAAGCGATCGAGCTCTCCGTTGCCGTTCACGGTGAGGCAGAGGAGCCGCTCGTACGCTTTCGTCCAACGTTCGCACCTTTCGACGAGTTCCTGCGAAAGCGGAAGATCTTCGTGTTCGATGAATTCGCCGATCGAATTGGTGAAGGCCGAGGTGCAGTAGTCGACATCGATGTAGAGAAGAGGCCGGAGTTTCACGCGAGGGTCGTTGAAGAATACCCGCTCGTGACCGTGACCTGCGTGGCATCGCCTCGGGGCTTTCCGCGGATCACGCGGATCCGCAGGATCCCGGACGAAGCGTCAATTCTCAGTGCGCCTTGGCGTAGGCTGCGGCGTTCGTGCCTGCGATGCGACCGAACGTGATGATGTCAGCCACGGCATTGCCGCCGTGCACGCCGCCCGTCACCTCACCCGCGGCATAGAGCTCCGGGATGCTTGCGCCGGTCTTCCCAACGTAAGGCCATTTGTCGCTCAGCTCGCGTTTTCCGAAAAGAACTGGCAACTGGCAACTCGTCCAAGCGAGGAATTGGCGCAAAAGGAGAGGCGAACGGATAGGGCTGAACACTGGCATTTCATGGCCGGCATTGCCGCCTTTTCGATGAAAGACTATGAACGTGCTGAGAGCTGTTGGCAACGAATCAACGGTGAAAAGCTCAGACCAGTCGTCGACCAGTGGATCAAGCAGGCGACCTTTTTAAGACGCTAGCTCCGCTGAGCGAACTAGGAGAGGCTCGAAAGCAATGACGACGATTTCTTCCTCATGGATCGATGCGAGCGTCGCATGGATGGAGCCTCGTTATGTTTAGCGTATGGTGTTGGGAAGAACGAGAGTGCGGATGTCAACGCATCAGTCCATCATCCCGTTTTCTATGAGAAAACTCTGCGTCTCTTCGAGTCCCTTGAGATCGTTTTCGGTCATCACCAAGAACCTCGGTGTCAAAGTAACTGATTGTTGACCGACTGGTTAATGCAAAGAGTGGATTGCAGACAATAACACAACTTACGCCAGTTCTGTTGGTACTCATTATCTTTCCTGGAAGCAAAAGGCTCAAGATATTTGATCTCGGGCTTCGAAGAAAGGTCTGTCAAATGGTTCAGTCTGACACGGAATTATGGGGCCAGCAACTTCGCATCCCACTGCCTGCTGTGATAGTTCACCGTGTGGGCTTCCGACGAGGAGCGCCTGATGAGCACTCCTCTTCCAGAAAGTCAGCCGTTTTTATCTCCATGCCTCCGAATCAGGCATTCTCTTCCTTGAGCGCCTTTTCGACCTCGTCCCAAAAGTATCGGAAGCCCTTCAGGTAAGGAGCAAGTTTGTCTTCCGAGAGCTGTGGGGGCAGGGGTCCCTTCTTGCGCAAGACAAGACTCACCGCCGCAGCGAAACGAAGCGTCGGCCAGACGTCCTCCCGGAGCGCCAACTCCGATTTTGCTTCGATCGAAAGATCGCGCAACCTCGAGTTGAGACTTCTGCTGATGTGGGTATAGTTGTGTGGGACGTCCACCTCCTTCTTAAACTCCGCACTCGACTCGCCGCGGTGCATAGCCACCCAGTGCTCCTTCGACTCAGCACCCCAGCGGTGCGGGAGGCGCTGAGCGAAATCGGGGGCAGCCTCGAGGAGTTGAGCTTGAACCTCCTCAAAGGTAACGTGTTCCCACGCCTTCATCAGGTCGTTCTCATCACTCTCACGGGCTTTCTGCGATACGGTTTCGAGCGCTTGTCGTACGACCTTCGCATACGCTTTGTCTTCTCGCCAGAAGGCGCAAAAGAGGACCCAGTCGCGGTAAAGCAGTCGTCGGTCCGAGCAGACCGTATCCTTCAGTGCCTCTTCGCGGATATCTTCGCGGATACACGCTTCAAGCTTATGGCGGATCTCTTCCGGATCGCTCCGATCGCGCAGCCCGGCAAGCACTCGCACGAAATCGGTACTCTCGAGCCATCGGTCCTTCCAGATGCCCTGAAGGAACCCCTGAAGCTGCAGGAGTGGCATCAGGCGCTCGCCCCCGGGAACAGGGGCGAGGCTTCCCTTCAGATCCTCGTCGCCCTTGCGACGCAGGAGGAGGAGACCCGAGGCCAACGGATCCTGAAGAAGTGTGGTCACATCCTTGAGCGTATTGAGGAAATTACTGCGATTCTCCGTCGTATCGAGCTTCTTCATGGCATCGAGAAAATCCTCATCGCGCTCTTTCGAGCGTCGTACCGTGTGGACCTTAAAGCTTGTCATTTTGTCAAGAACGACCTGACGCACCGCACGCAAAAGCCGCATGAAACGGAGTTCCTGACGTTCGAGTTCCTCGTCGGTCCGGGGGTCGGATGGCTCCCGACCTTCGAGCGTCCAGACGATGCGACGCAACTCTTCCCAGAACTCGGCAAACTGGTCGGCATCCACCGTCTTCTTGTCTCGGAGAAAACCCAAAACGAGTCGGGCCTTCATTTGATCGACGGCATTCAGGCGGCGGCGCTGACGGTTGAGCTTCGAAAAGAGCTTCGAACCGAGGAGATCCACATCGAGCCCCTCGGAGGGCGTCACAATCGTGACAGCGAGTTGGAGCGCACGGAGCTTTTCCGGCGTGACGACGTTGAGAAGCTCTTTAAAGGCTTTCTTGTCGGGGTCGGACGGATACGTGTCGGAGTAAGGCACGAGCTCGCGTTCGCCTGCTCGGTGTAAGGCGAGGTTCTCCGCCTGCAACAGGCCTTCGGCGAGGTATCGAATCGTCGTCAGACGCTGTTGACCGTCGACAATGAGATAATGCTCGCCCCGCGTGATGAGCACGATGTTGCCGAGAAAAGGATCATTGGACTCAAAACTCTTCTTCAAGGCATTGAACTGAGCTTCGCCCCATTCGTAGTCGCGTTGCCAGAGGGGGATCTCGACGTCGCGGGGACGTTCGAGGAGATGTTCAACCGACCAGAGTTTGGTCGTGCTCGTCATGCGTTTCGCGGTCATAAGCAGTCCTCCGGTACGACGTCTTCCAATGTACGACGAACGTGGGCGGCGAGTGCGCACAGAATCTTAGTCTCGTTGCTCACTCCGTTAAGACTATTCTCAAGTTCTCTCAGCAATCGGATCCAAGCGCCGAGGTATGTCTGATGGAGATCGGCAGCCTCGGGTTCATTCTTGCGACTTCCTGATTCGTTCGGTCGAACACGGGATCGGAAGAGCCACCACGCCGAGGCAACGCGACGATTTTCGCGTGCGGCGTCGATCGCCGGCTGCATGAGGAGGCTTCGAAAATGCGTATCCCACCTGCTTGTGCAAGACGCGTTGAAGAGCTGTACGAGAAGGACCTTGAGTAGCACCTCGGCATCGCCGCGTTCGAGCGTCGCCTTCTTTCCGCGGAAGCGGTCCGACCAACAGAGTGCCGTGGCGAAAAGCACCAAGGCGTCATTGCCCTTCGAGCTGTCGAGATGGCAGGAGTCTTGCACCGTTGGCGCAAAGCCGATCACCTTCACCTGCGTTTCAGCCCTCTGAACAAAGCCAGCCCAGTCGTACCCTCTCGTTACCTCGTCTTTTTCGAGAGCGTCGCGAAGTCGGTAAACGAGTGTGAGGAAAATGAGTGCCGCCGTCACAATAAGAGCGGCGGGCGTGCGCGGGTGGTTGTCGGCAAGGCGCACCCCGCCCTCGTCGAGCGTGAGCATTACGTCGTCCGTCATGGAGAGCGCCTCAACAGACTTTTTCAACCGCGGGATCTGACCGATGTAGTCGTGAACCTCCTTTTCAAGGCGGGCGATCATTGAAAAAAAGCCCATGCCTGAAGCGAAATCAAGCGGACGGTCGGCCCGCCATTTGCGCGATGGTGAGCATTCTTCCGGCACATCGTCCGTCCACCCGTAGTAGGGTTCGAGCGGATCGAGGTGAGCTTCGGTTTTTTCGAGCGTGCCGCACCACCACGCATTGCGTTCCCCGGCGAGCAGTCCGAAGATCGCCGCGATGATGCCTTGTCCGAAGGTCGTCCAGGCATGGCCGTCAACGATGCGGTCGAGCGGCATTTTTCGGAGAGGCGGCCCGTCGTGTAACCCGTCGTCCTCAAAAACTTCTTTTGCGGTACGCCGTCCGAGACGCCAGTCCTCAAGAGCTTTGAGCGTTTTGTCCGTTTCGTCCGCATCATCGGACTCCATCGCGACAATCCGGCCGTAGTGGTGTGCCTTGAGGATCTGCCACCCCGTCAGAAGACGCCCCGCCGTGTTGGCATCTTCAAAAAGCCGTTCGATGTTTTCGATGTCGTTCGCGGACGCTTGACGACGGTGGCCTGCGTTTCGAGTAGTCGAGTGCGGAGGCCGGACCGCTCATTGGCAGGAATGATCCGCTCGAGCAAGCGCCTAACGGCTTCGATGCGGTATTCGCTTTCGACATTTCGGCAAGCGCTCTCGCAGAGTCTTTTGAGACGACTCGACGGAAGGATCTCCTCTTTCGTCGCCTCAAGAAGTAGCGAAAAGGTAAGGAGCCGTTGCTGCCCGTCTGCCACACGCAAGGCCTTCTTGTCGTCGTTTTCGTACTCCAGAACGAGAAGGCCGATGTCGTTCGGAAGACTTTCATCCGTCCGGAGAAAGTCAGTGGCGAAAGCCGTAACGAGCGACTCGTCCCATTGGTAGGGACGTTGGTAGGCGGGCAGGATGAGCTCTTCGGACTCGAGAAGCCATTCAGCCAGAGATTTGATCTTGTAGATGTCCATGCGGAAGTCGATAAGTGACGTTGTGTCCGATCGACTATATCACACGAACTCGAAGCGATCCGCGGCACCCGTGGATCCCGCATCGGGCGTTGGTATGGACGTACGCCTGAACCTGAAGAAACGTCTCGTCTCCTTCGCTCCTGCGATAACATCGTCAAAGGCATTCGCGACGCGCTCATTCTGGCGCTTGGCGTCCCCTGCGGACTGCGTCGAACCGAGATCGCGTCGAGCCGTCTCAAGAACCTCGACAGGGTAGGGCGCACCATCCGCATCTTGGACAAGGGCAACAAGGAGCGCATCGTCTACCCCTCGATCCATGTTTGGTACTTCTCGGCATCCGCGGCGAAGGAGGGTGTTTCGAACTTTTCAGCTCTGTGCGCAAGGCGGGTCACATTGTCGTCACGAAGTCCATCACAGGCAATTCGATCTACAAAATGCTTAGCCGTCGAGGCCTTGAGGCCGGTGTTGAGGGCTTCACTCCGCATGACATGCGGCGAACCTTCTACGTCAGACGATGGAACACTCGTCCATTGCCACCACGCAGCGTTACGACAAGCGCAACCCTGATCCCGGCAACTGTACCTTGAGGGGCGATGTGCAGGAATTCTCCGTTCTATTCGCTGAATTCCTGCAGGATTTCAGTGGTTATAACGGAGAATTTCTGCATTTCCCTGTTCGAATGCAGCCTTTCGATCCTTTTCTTGGCTTCATTTGGCGTCGCAATGACGCCGTGACCGACACTGGTACAATGACCCTCTACGTTCAGCGATAGGTGTTGTGGCATGGTTCCTGATCCCTTAACGAAGAACTTCTCTCCGATCAAAATCATCAGCCTCAAGGCTCACCCCGAAATCTCGGAGACGTGGGTGCAACAGGTTCTCTTTGACAATCCCTTTCTGTTCGGACTAGGCTCTTCTGTCAAGTCCCGAGACCAGGAGCGTCGCCAGACTGCTGGAGGCCGCCTTGAAAGTGTTTGTCAATCCAGGAATTGGAAATTCAGGGATTCCGATCCTGATGTGTTCTCCGAACAGGAGCAATATTCAACATAACGACTATTATGTTGAATAATTTTTGAGCATTTTTCCTCGAAAATTTCGCTCGAATCCGTTTGCGTCGTTCGTGCTCGTGCGAGTCCGAATTTTCCTTTGAGCCGCTGCAAACCAAACCTGAACGCTCAGAGCCGTCCACATCCGCTCATCCGTCACCGTCAAGCCGTTCCGTTACCACCGACCTCGTTTCAGAGGTTGATCGGCGTGTCCGTCAGTTCACCCAACCTTCGTCACGACCGGACGCATCACCGATGCGATGTGCGCGCTACGGGCGTTCACCGACCTTCCGAAGAATCGGGAGTGCATCCTGTCGAATGTCGGTATGGGCCCCTCGTAAAGGAAAAGGGATTGGGCACGGGACCGCGGAATGTCGTGGATGAAATTCACGGACGAATCGGCCCCGATGCGTGTTGCCGGGCATTCCGGTGTTCCTGAGAACGGACAGGAACGCCCTCTCCTGAAAAAACTTTAAATCTGCGGAGTTCCGAAGGCTTCAACGTTTTCCGGCTCCCCGCTTCCCGGCAGTCTCGCAGGGATCGGGGCTTCGGAGGCTCAAAGCTTCCGGACCTCGTAGCTCTCTTCCGCCCAAACGGGTGCGACGACGCGAATTTTGCGCGCGTCGAGTTCCGCCTTGAGCCCTCGGTAGGCCGCTCCGGAAGCGACGTTTCCTTCGAGAAGCTTCTTTTCGGACGAGGACGAGAGGACAAGCGTCGGACACTTCAATTTTCCCGTATTGGGAACGGGCACCGTGAAGTCCGCGTGTGCGATCTCGCCGTAGTCGATGCGGCGCGTGCGGCCCTTGTTGTCGGTGACGACGATCGCATCCTTTTCAAAGCGCGCTTCCCGATCCCACGTGCCCGCGAAGCGCTTGAGGACCTCGGAGACCCCCATGGCGGTCACACAACCGTAGGCGACGAGCGGAAACGCGATCGTTTCCATGGTTGCGGGGACGCCGTCCGCAAAAAGAGTAAGAAGAAGTCCCGCGCCGACGACGGCGCCCGCGGCACCGAGCGCGGTATGGGGTTCGTGAGCGACGATGCGCCAGCGAGGCGCTTCGGTGGCGGACCATTCGTCCGCAATCGGTTTCCAGAGCATGGGGGTTGCGCGTTTGCAAAAAGAATCGAAATCAACCAGCGGCCGGCTGCGGGTTTGTCGGCTTTCGACTTCCCTCGCTTTCAGCCTTCAGGGCTTCAAGCATTGTAGCGTTTGCCGTACGTGCCGCTTTTCGTCCGCATCGCGCCTCCCTACACGGTTTTTTGCATCCTTTTTCAGCATATTTTGCCTGTCTACGGGCTGAGGCAGGTTGTTTCTTCGCAATCGGGTACGGTTCCCGTCCGACGGCATAGTATGATGATACGTTTGCAAACTCATTCCTTCGAATTTCCCCATGACCAAGCAACTCGACGGCAATGCGTACTGGAGCGCTGCGTGGCTCACAGCTTGCGAACGGTTCACCGACGAAAAGTCGTTGAAGCGCGCGGCAAATCAGGTGAAAAAGGCCGGGTTCCGTGCGGGTCTCTCCGACGAAGGGATTCGCTTCATTTTTCGTAAGACCCGCGGCAACAGCCACTACGGGCGGATCCTCTCGTCTCGGGATCCGTCCGACACCGCCTGGCAGTGGTTCTTCGACGATCTCGCGGCCCGTCCCGACCTTGTCGCCTCGATTCAGTGCGGGGAGTTGCCCGTGGAGGTGGACGAGCTTCTCAAGCAGTACGACCTCTCGCTCTATCCGCGCTCCGTCGAGGAGTTTTACTTCGAATGCAACTGTCAGTCGGGTTGCGGGGAAATGTGCATGCATGCGCTTGCCGCCCTTCAGTGGATGGCGGAGCGCATCGCGCGCGATCCGCTCGCGCTTTTCGAGTGGAACCGCATCGACTTGATCGCGGAACTGCGCGCGCGGGGGGGCGAGTTGCGCGGGCTCGGAAACCTGCGAATCCCGCGCTTTTCGGACCACATCGCCGCGGCCGAGGCCCTCGTGCCCGACGCGACTCCCGAAGTGCGCGCGGGTCGTACGCCCGAAGAGATTCTTCGTTCCGTTCCTTATGCGCTCCTCGGCGAATCCGAGGTGTACCCGGAAGCGTATCTCTCGCAGTCGCTCACGCGCTCGGGGACGTTCGGCGACTGGATGAAGCGTTGCCGCACGAAGAGCGCCAAATGGTGGAAGGAGCACCTCACCTTCATGGCCGGTCGCGTCACCTTCCCCGACGAACTTCCGGTAAAAGCCGACGGAACGACCTATACCGAACAAGAGACCGAGTGCGTCAAGGCTTACCTCAAGCGCTGTCGGGACGAGAGTCGCTCCTACGAATACGACTTCTTCAAGCGCTTTGCCGAGGGGCCCGAGGTGAAACCCGGAACAGGCGTCAATGCGATGACGGAGGCCGAAGTCCTTCGGGAGTCGATGCTCGGAGAGATTGGGGAAACCCAGGTTCCCGACGACATGGAAGAGGTCTCGGGCGGTGTCAAAGAAGACGACCCCGAAGAAGTACCTTCGGACCTCCATGCTCCCGCGGCTCAGATCCTCGCAATGCGCCTCGGTCGTTGGCGACCGGGCGTACGAGGTCTCAAACTCGGCGTCGTGCTTTCAGCCGAAGGTACGGGCCTTCGCGTCGCGGTGCGCGACGTCGACACCGGGGACGATTCAACCGCGTCGCAGGCCTCGGGCGACGTCATGCTCACGTCCGACTACGAGTCGAAACAGTCGAAGATCCGCGAAGCCGAACACGAGAAGCAGGAGCACCTTCTTTCCGCCCGCGAGATCGATGCGCTTCGCAAGCCCGTCTCGTTCGAGCGGTACTTGGGCGCCCTGCTCTTCTTCACGGACCTTGAATCGCACGAGCTCGATCCCGTTCACGAAGCGTGGCGTCAGATTGCGGTCGCGGCCGCGCACCTCGTCACATCGGGGCTCACCATCCCGAAGCCTTTCCTGCCGGATGCGCTTGACTGGGCGATGACGCGCGTTTTGATGTTCCCGATCGTGAACGACCCGGAGGTCGCACGCGTTGTCACCTTGCTTTCGGCCGCCGTCGAACCCGTTGCCGAAAAGATTCTGGAGCCTTTCGAAGGGTTCCGGCGGTTCCTGCCGCGCGCTTTGCAGCAGCTCCCCGCTTCGCGCCTTGAAGCGCGCTTCGCATTCGCGCGTCGTACGACGATTGCGGCCCTCGCTTTCGCGTCGACCGCGTTTCTGCGCTTTACGAATACGGAAAGTCTCTCTTCGCGCGCGGGTCTCATGGAGCGGCTTGCACTCGGGTACGACGTTTCGCGCCTCGACGCGATGCTCTCCCCCGAAACCGCCCGATTCGTCTTCCGCGGGTTCCTCCCGATGATTGCTGCGGACCTCTTCGACTTCCGCCCGGTCGTGATGCTGACCGCTATGAATACGAAAGAAGGCGAAACGATGGGCTTCGGGCTGACCTTCGGGATTGCGCCCAAAAATGCGAGCGCATCGAGCGGAGCACAATCGCCCTTCTCTTTCGCACCGGGGAAGAATGCCGTGGAGGCGATCACGCTTGCCGAGCTCGTCTCGGACGAGCGGTGGTCGAAGTACAAATTCCCGGCCCTTCAGGCCCTTGAAATCGTGCGACGCCTCTGCCCGCAGTTGGACGACTTGGCGCGCCACCCCGAGGACCCGACGCCGCTCACCACCGAACAAACTGCGGAATTCCTCTATAAGACGGCGGCGCTTCTGCGTCACTTCGGTGTTCGCACTGCCATGCCCGCGGAGCTTCGCAGCATGGTGAAACCGCGTCTGGTCGCGCGCATCGGTACCTCCAAGATGCCCGCCGGCACGAAGAGCTACCTTACGCAGGACGTGCTCTACGACTTTGACTGGCGCGTCGCGATCGGCAACCAAACGATCGATGCCGACGAATTCGTCGCTCTCGCAAAGCACAAGGGGAAGATCGTTCCGTTGAACGGGTCGTTTGTGTACCTCGACCCCGCGATGGTCGAGGAGCTCCTTTCGTCCCTGAAAAAGGCGAAGAAGCCCGACTACTTCGAAAAGTTCCGTGCTGTCCTGATGGGCTCTCTCGACGGTGCCGAAGTCGCCGTTTCGGATGTCGTCGAGCGCATCAAGAGCGGCATGCTCGACGCAAGCGACCGGTCCGTTCCGTCCACCGTCCGCGCGACGCTTCGCCCCTACCAGGTGCGCGGCTTCTCCTGGCTCATGAAGAACATCGATCTGGGGATGGGCTCGCTCATCGCCGACGACATGGGTCTCGGGAAAACCTTGCAGGTGATCACGGCCCTGGCCGCCTTGAAGCAGGAAGGGCGTTTGAACGGCCCCGAAGGCGCCCAGGCGCTCGTCGTTGCTCCGATGTCGCTTCTTACCAACTGGTCGCGCGAAGTGGAACGTTTTGCCCCCGAATTGACGACGAAGCTTTACCACGGCGTGGCGCGCGAACTCGTGCGCTCGGGCGAAAAGGCTCCCGACATCATTCTCACGACCTACGGGACGCTGAGAAGCGAAGTCGAACTCCTCTCGCAAGAGTCCTTCCGCGTGCTTGTCATCGACGAAGCGCAGGCGGTCAAAAACTACACCTCGCAGCAGGCGCGCGCCGTGCGTGCGATCCGTGCGGAGCACGTGATCGCGATGACGGGTACGCCTGTGGAAAACCGACTGCTCGAATACTGGTCTATCTTCGAAATCGTGCAACCGAAGCTCTTGGGGTCGGCCGCCGACTTTCAGCGGCGTATCGCCAAGCCCGTCGAAATCGATCACGACCCGGAGGTGCTCGAACGCTTCAAGAAGTTGACGAGTCCTTTCATGATCCGACGCACGAAGGAAGACAAGAACGTCATTTCGGACCTGCCCGAGCGCACGACGATCGATACCTTCACGACGCTCACGAAACGTCAGGCCGAGCTCTACAAAAACGCGGTCGACGAGTCGTTCGCTCGCCTTCACGAACTTCAGGATACGGCGATCGGAAAGAAGATCGACAAGGGGCTCGCAATGAATTCCGGGGACCTTCGCATGAAGCGTCGCGGCGAGGTGTTGCGTCTCATCGGCGAACTCAAAGCGATCTGCAATTCGCCCTCCCAATACGATTGGAAGGAAGGTGACGACTTGCACGCCGACGCGCCCGAGCGTCCCGACTCGGGGAAGGCGGAAACGCTCATCGAACTTCTGGGTCGTTTGCACGATGCGGAACGCAAGGTGATCGTTTTCACGCAGTTCCGTCGCATGGGCGAACTCCTTCAGCACTGGATCGAACGGGAAACGGGCGCGCGCCCCGACTTCCTTCACGGGGGCGTGTCGCGCACGGGCCGTCAGGCGATGGTCGACCGGTTCCAAACGGACCGGTCGGCCCGTGTCATCATCGTCTCCTTGAAGGCGGGCGGCACGGGACTCAACCTCACCGCCGCCTCCGCCGTCATACACTACGACCTCTGGTGGAATCCGGCCGTGGAACAGCAGGCCACCGACCGCGCCTACCGCATCGGACAGCGACGCGACGTGCTCGTCTACCGCTTCGTTACGGCGGGGACCTTCGAAGAGAAAATCAACCGCATGCTTCTTGAAAAGCGGGAGCTCGCGAACCTTGCGGTCTCCGCGGGCGAAACCTGGATCGGGGACCTTCCCGAAGAGAGCCTGCGCGACTTCCTCAGCCTTTCGGAAACCTTCTGAGTACGACCATGTTCATCGATTCTCCCATTGCCCGAACCGACACCATCGGACGGCGCGAACTTCCCGAAGGCGCCCGTTTTCCCGATTCCCTGAAGGCGCCCCGCACGCGTGCCGCCGCGCGACGCCTTGCGGCCATGGTCTTCCGCGGTCGCAACCTCGGGATCCTCTCCGTCATGCAGGGTAAGTTCGACCGCCGCGTGGCGGTCGTGAACATGGCCGCCTGCGAGGAGGATCGCCGAGACCGTGCGGTTTTCGAGACGCCCGAAGGCGAACTCGTCGGCCCCTGGATGACCATGTGCGAGTTCGAACATCAGTTCGCCAAAGCGGGTGACCCGAGCACACTCGCCGCGGCGCGTCCCAATTTCGGCTACGCCTTCACCTCCGAATTCACGCTCTGCGAGTGGCGGGCTTTGACCGACAACCAAGAGCTCAACCTCCGCCTTTTCGCCCTGGGGGCGCTCTCTTTCGGAAGGTCGGAGACGTCCGCTCGATTCGTGACGGGATCGACGCGCTTTTCGTTCTTCTTCGAGCTCCGTCCGGACGGTCGCACGAAGAAGCCGTGCGAGACGCCGATTCCCTTCGGAACGCGCCTTTACGTCGACGGGATTCCCGTGGCCGAATGGCGACGGGTTCCCCAAAACGCCGTCATCGTCTCGGGCGTCACCGCATCGGGCGAAGGCGTCTATTGGACGGACGGCCTCTCGATCCTCGGATTCACGGACCGCGCCCTACCCGCACCTCCGGAGTTGCTCTTCGACTACTTCCGACGGGAACTCGCGCCCTATTTCAACGAGGTGCTTTTCCGCAATGCCGCGGGCGAAGTGCTCCGGCTCGATCCGTCGCCGATCGGGGTCGAAGACCGGGAAGCCTTCTGGGCGGAATCGTTCGAGCGCGAAGAGCTTGCCGCGGACGGGGGCAACGCGACCCTTCGGGACATCGGCGAAACGGCGGCCGCCATTTTGCCGTCCCTCTCGAGCCGCGAGTTCTGGAAGTTCCTGCCCCCCTGTCGGCACGACGTCGAGCCCTTGCCCGAGCTCATCCCCGAGATGCACCGCCGCGAGCGCACGGAAGTCTACGGCCGCTTCAAGGCGGGGGTCGGGGCCGATCTCTTTGCGGACGAGGCGGCATTTGCGCCGAATAAAGAGGAGCCCAAGGAAGAGCCCGCAAAGACGACGTTCCGTGCGACCACGGCACCCTCGCAAACCGCAGGCGGCGCCTTCGGATCCTTCCGACTTCCGAGCGCTCCCACGGTGACGGGCGAAGTCCCGGCTACCCCGACCCCGCGCAAACGGGGGCGTCCGCGCAAGAACCCTCTGCCCGAAACGGTAACCGAAGCCGCCCCCGCCCCGGAGAAGCCTCAAAAGCGCCGACGCGGTCGTCCGTCTCGTGCGGAAATGTTGAGTCGAGTTTCCGAAAATACCCGACCGAGCCTCTTCTCCGGCAACGGCGAAGGTCCCTTCGGGGCGACTCGGGGACACTCCCCGTCATCGATCCCTCCGGAGACGCTCAAGGTCGCGAATGTTTCGACGTCCTCGGCTTCCTCGACGAGTATCGACCTGTCGGATTTGTCGGTGGCGAGCGCACCCACGTGGATGGCCCCGCCGGAGACGGAGCCTCTCTCGAAGGCCTCGCCCAAATACGAACCGAAGCCCGTCGTGCGGCACGGGGCCTACGATGCCGATTCCGAATTCGGCGACGCGGAGTACGACGTTCCCGAAGTGGTTCGAAACGCCATGAGCGCGCAGACACAACCTCCGGGTTGGCTCGAGCCCGTTCGTGAGGAGGGGTTACAGGCTCGTCGCACGGTGACTACCGTGGAAGGAAACGTGTCGATGACGACTTACGCGGGCATGAGGCCGAGAAAGAAACCGACGAGCGCGTTGAGCGATACGGCGGCGAAGGCGCCGAAGACCGCCGCAACTCCGACGACTGCTACGACCGCGAAGACTCGGAAAACGACGAAGACGGTTTCGTCCAAGAAGAGTTCGACGTAACCCGACCTGCCGCCCGAAGGAAACGGACGCTGCGGCGTCCGTTTCCTCTTTCGCGGCTCGGGACCCCCTCTTCCCCTTGAAAATCGCACGTTCGTCCCCACATACCGTGTAAAGAACGGGATCCGCCCGGGGCGCTTTCGGACGCTTCGGATCGGGGTCCGAATTTTTTGAGGGAATATAGAAATGGCCGCTCAAGTCCACGGTTTCCAGACCGAAGTCTCCAAGCTCCTTCGCTTGCTTGCGAAGTCGCTCTATTCGAATTCCGACGTCTTCCTGCGCGAACTCGTCTCGAACGCGTCCGACGCGATCGACAAGTTGCGCTTCTTGTCCATTACCAAGCCCGAGCTCGTGAAGGACGACCCCGTCTTCTCGATTCGCGTGCGCGCGGACCGCGAAGCGGGCACGCTTACGATCACCGACAACGGCATCGGCATGACCGAAGCGGAAGCGAACGAACACCTCGGCACGATTGCGAAATCGGGTACCGAAGCGTTCCTCGCGAACCTCTCGGGCGACGAAGCGAAGGATTCGCAACTGATCGGTCAGTTCGGCGTGGGCTTTTACTCCGCCTTCATCGTCGCAGACCGCGTGACGGTGATCTCGCGTTCCGCTACGGCTCCTGAAAACGAGGCCGTCCGTTGGGAGTCGACGGGCGAAGGTACGTACACGTCCGAATTGACGACGCGCGCCACACGCGGCACCGACGTGATTCTTCACCTCAAGCCCGAAGCCTCGAAGTATCTCGAAGATTGGGAACTCGAAGAAATCATCCGCACCTATTCCGACCACATCGCGACGCCCGTCTCCCTTTGGAAGGAAACGGTACCCGCGAAGACGGATGAAAAGGACGAGAACGTCGTGGAACCCGCGCACTGCGAGTGGGTCCAAGTGAACGACGCGAAGGCCCTCTGGACGATGAATCCCCGCGAAGTGAAGGACGAGGACTACAAGGCCTTCTACAAGCACCTGACGCACGAGTATGCCGATCCGCTTTGCTGGGCGCACAATCGGGTCGAAGGCGAAATGGAATATACGTCGCTTCTCTACTGTCCCGCGACCGCCCCGTGGAACCTCTACGACGGGCGCGAAGGACACGGGCTGAAGCTCTACGTGCAGCGCGTCTTCATTCTCGACAAGGCGGAAGCGTTCCTGCCGCATTACCTGCGCTTTATCCGTGGGTTGATCGACACGAACGATCTCCCGCTCAACGTCTCGCGCGAACTCCTTCAGGAAAGCCCCGTAACACGCAAATTGAAGAAGGCCGTTACGAAGCGCGCTCTCGGCATGCTTGAAAAGCTCGCTGCAGAGAACGACAAGTACGCCGCTTTCTGGAGCGAATTCGGGAAGTGCCTCAAGGAAGGCGTCGTCGAAGATCCGGCGAACCGCGAGGCCGTCATGAAGCTCCTGCGCTTCGCGTCGACGAAGGACACCGAAACCGAAGCCCGCTCGGCGACGGTGTCGCTCGCCGACTACGTGGCGCGTGCTCCGAAGGAACAGACGAAGATCTACTACTTGGTGGCGGGCAGCTACGAAGCCGCCCTCTCCTCGCCCTACCTCGAAACCTTCCGCAAGAAGGGGATCGAAGTGCTCCTCCTCTGGGAACGCATCGACGAATGGATGATGTCGGGCATGCCCGAATTCGAAGGGAAGGCCTTCGTCTCGGTCACGGCCTCGGACCTCGAACTCGGGGACCTTGCGAAGGACGACGCGGAAGCGCAGAAGAAGGTCGAAGAAGCGGCGGGTGACTCGGTCGAGCGCCTCAAGAAGGCCCTGGGCGACAAGGTCGAAGGCGTGCGTGTTTCGAGCCGCCTCGTCGAGAGCGCGAGTTGCGTGATCGGCGAAAACGACCAGATGCTCACACCGCAGATGCGTCGCATGCTCGAAGCGGCGGGTCGCCCCGTGCCGGAAGAAAAGTTCACGTTGGAAATCAATCCCTCGCACCCGCTCATCCAGAAAGCCTTGGCTGAAACGGACGAAGCGCGCTTTGCGGATTGGGCCGACGTCATCTACGAGCAGGCCGTCTTGGCCGACCAGGGGACCGTGAAGGACCCTGCGGGCTTTGTGAAGCGTTTGAACGCGCTCCTTACGAAGTAAGTAGGCATCGGGAGTTGCTCCGGAAGCTCGGTCTCAAACGTAACCGCATGGGGCTCTTCGGAGCAACCGACTAGAAGCCGTAAAAGAAAAACCTCGGCACCGTTAAGGTTGCCGAGGTTTTTTTATCCCGATCGGGAAAATATTCGGGTGTGAGGTCTATTCGCTTCCTTCTCAATGCCGCACGAACATCCACCGGCAGGCGACGCGCTCGCAGGCGGCGACCGCCCCGTAAAGAAGGACGCCGAGAAGGCTCATCCCGAGGATTCCGACGAACATCCGCAGGACGTCTCCCATCCCCCAGGCGTCCATGATGAGCCAGCCGAGGCCAGCGTCGGTCGCGAAGCTTTCTGCCAAAAAGAGAACGGCCATGGCGGTGCCCGACGCAACTTTCAAAGACGTGAAAAGAGACGGCAAGGCCGCCGGGAGCCACACGTGCCGCACGAGCTGTCGGGTGTTCCCGCCCATTGAGCGGAAGGCCTTTTCAAGCGCGGGGTCGAGTGCCAACGTTCCTTCGCGCACGATCACGAGGATCTGATACCCGGTCGTGAGCCCGATCAAAAGGAGACGCGAGGCGTCCCCGAGCCCCACGAGGGTAAAGAAGACCGGCAGCAGCACGATCTTCGGAATGGGGTACGTGAGAAACGTCACGGGCGCCGCAATCCAGTCGAGCGCTCGAACATGGCCCATAAGAAGACCCAGAGGGAAGGAAACGAGCACCGCCGCCCCGAGACCGCCCGCAAGGCGTCCGAGCGAAAGCGCCGCATGGTGCAGAAAGTCGGGGTCGGAGAGCGCCGTCCCGAAGGCAAGGGTCGTCGTGACGGGGTCGGGGAGGAGTTCCGGCCCCAACGCGCGACTTCCCGCCAACCAAAGCAGAAAGAGAAGGAGCGCCGCGGCCCCGAAGCGAAGAACGAGTTTCAGCATGCGCCCGCTTCCTTCTTCAAAAGATCGTCCGCCGTGAGGGGGTCGACGTCGTTGAGGGCGTTCCCGCCGTGAGCATCCGAATTTGCTTCCGATGCCGCTTCACAAAGCGTTCGGTGCACGGTGCGAATCATGTCGAAGTTCACCGCCCGATCACGGAGCCCGGGTTCGTCGGCCAACGTGTGCGCGGGATTTTCCAGACACGCAAGGATCCGCGAGGGACGCGCCCCGAGCACCAGAATCCGGTCCGCAAGAAAGACGGCTTCGGCAATGTCGTGCGTGACGAAAAGAAGTCGCACCGGGTGCTTGCGCCGGAGACTCATGAGGACGTCCTGAAGGCGCTCGCGAAGGAGCGCGTCCAAAGCCGAAAAAGGTTCGTCCATGAAGAGGATTTCGGGCTTCGCGATCAACGCCCGACCGAGCGCGAGACGTTGCCGCTGTCCGCCCGAGAGTTCCGACGGAAAGCGCTTTTCAAGCCCCGTGAGTCCGAGCTCCTCGAGCATTTCGGCCACCAAGTGCTCGCGCTCTGCCGTGTCGTACCGTTCTGCTCCTTCCAAAAGAAGCGGGAGTTCCAAGTTCTCCCGCACGCGCTTCCAGGGGAAAAGCGCGAGGCTCTGCCACACGAAGCTCGTTTTGAGATCGGTAATGTTCCCTTGCGCCCACGAGACGCGGCCCGACACGGGTGCGCGCAACCCTGCGAGAGCGGTAAGGAGCGTCGACTTGCCGCACCCCGACTCGCCCACGATCGCGAGAGATTCGCCTTCGGGGAGATCGAAGGAAAAATTGCGGATCACCGGGCGGTCGCGTCCGTAGCCGACCGTGAGGTCGCGCACTTCGAGACGCCCGCCCGCGCGAGGCATGTCGACCGTCGGGTGCATGGGTGGGTTCCTAAAAAGGTGTCAGTACGAGTGAAAAAGAGAAACGAGGAAAGCCCGCGATTGAGGTCGCAGCTTTCCTCGTGTCTTCATGTCCGCGGGCTTGCGCCCCTGCCGATTTTAACGGGCCGCGGGATAGACGACGTCTTCGAACGCGGGAACGGTCTTGAGCATTCCCTTTTTGACCATCCATTCGCCCACACGCGTCACTTCTTCGGGCGCGGGAAGCGGAGGAAGGCCGTCCGCCGTCTGATAGATGGAGAAGCGCACCATCGTGTACTGCGGAGCGACGGGAGCGGGAAGAAGGCCCTTCTTGACCATCACGGCGCGGAACTTCTCGGGGTCCGCTTCGATGCGGCGGGCGGCTTCGGCGACGGCCTTCCGGAAGCCGGCGACGACAGTATCGGTCGCGACGTCGTTCTTGAGGGCGACGACGGCAAGGGCTTCGTTGAGCCCCTTGTCTTCCCAGAGGACGCGACCGCCCTTCGAGGCGACGACCGAGACGAGGGGCTCGGGCAGAAGGGCCGTATCGACCTTGTTCGAGAGAAGCATCTGGAGGCGGATCGGGATCTGCTTCACTTCGAGGTTTTGGAGCTTTCCTTCCGTCTTCGTCGTTTCGGTCATGCGGTCGAGCAGGTAATCGATGATGGTCGCGGAGCTCATCGCGGTTTTCGTCCCCGCGGGAATCGCTTCGAGACTCGTCAACTTTTCGGCCGCAGCAGGCGACGTCACCAGACCGAAGGCACGCTGTTCCGGGTTCGTGTGCGTCGTCGTAATCACGATCTTTTGCCCGACGCCCGTCGCATTCTGCGTGAAGACGTTCATGAGGTCGCCGAAGTGGCCCTGAAGACGTCCCGCACGCATGGCGGCACCGATTTCCAGCGCCGACTTGAAGGGAACGATCTCGACGTCGAGCCCCTCGGCCTTGAAGAGCCCTTCGTCGGCCGCGGCCTGCAGAACGATCGAGTCCGCAGCCGGGAGCGTCCCGATGCGAAGGGTTTCGGCGGCAGCGGTCCCTGCGGCACACAGGGCGAAAAACGCGGCGCAGATCGTCGCGGTCGTCTTCCGGGTCATGGTTTTTCCTCTCTTATGAAGGGCCCCCGTACGAACGGACCGGGCGACCCCGTAGTGTGACGAATCGATCGTGCGCCGCAGAGCGTCGCACGGATTCACGAAACATTAGCACGACGACGCCGAGCGAGCGATCCGGCCGCAAACATTGACTCCTGCAAAGGCTTGCTTCGTGTTTCGATCGAGCGTGTCGTCGCCCTCCGGATTGTGAATTTTTTCTTTATTCGGGAACCTCGTAAACTAAGCTATTTGCCTGAAGATCCCGTGTAGATCCGCGGATAAAATTGTTCGAACCCGAACGGACCGCCTGCTTGCAACAAGCCTCGCCCGTCCTGCGAATCGTGCCTGCCGAAGGAGGGAAACGATGCCCGCGTCGAATTTGCACACGACCGACGCGCAAGGGTGCCCGACCCGATTCGCAAAACGATTTCAGATTTCGCAGCCCCGATTCTCGGATTCTGAAAGTCGCGGACAGTGGATTTTCCGTTCCTGCACCTCACACTTTCGACTGCTTTTCGACCGAACACCCTCACCATGACCCACTCCTCCGTTGCCTCGGAAATGTTTCGAGGCTTTGTTCGCGGGCTGCCGCTCATCTGCGGGTGCCTGCCGCTCGGCTTCATTCTCGGTGTCCAGGCGAGCCAGCACGGAATGAGCGTCCTAACAACCGTCCTCATGACGGGCCTCAATTTTGCGGGCGGGAGCGAATTCGCCGCAGTGGCGCTCTGGAGTGCCGCGCCGCCTGTTCTTGTCGTGATTTTTTCGACCTGGCTCATCAACAGCCGCCACATCGTCTTGGGTGCGTCGCTTGCGCTCCATACGCGTCGACTCTCGCCTTTGCAAAACGCCCTCGTCTTTTTCTTCATGTGCGATGAGGTTTGGGCTTTGACAAGCGCCGACATCACGGAGCGGCGTCGCGCGGGGGTGTCGGCCGACGGCCTTTTTTCGTTTCCCTTTCACATCGGGATGGGGTTGGGTTTCTGGACCCTATGGATGGCCTCGGCCGGTGCGGGTGCCGCGCTCGGGCAGTCGATCGGAGACATGACGAAGTGGGGTTTCATGATGGCCTTTCCCGCGACCTTTGCGTCCCTCATCGTCATGATGTGGCCCGGTCTCCGTCGGGCGCTTCCGATCGTGCTGGCGGCACTTGCCTCCGCCGTCGCGAGCCTTTTCGTTCCTTCGCACTGGTGCGTGTTGGCGGGAACGTTGACGGGCCTTGTTGCGGTTCTTCTCGGGCTCGACGACACGGATGCGTTCTTTGGTAAGAATAAAGCCGATACCGACGCAACCGAAACCCGCGTCGAATCCTCCTCGGATCAAAAATAAGAAGGAGCACGCCTCATGACCGAATTCCCTCTTTTCGACCCCGCCCGCGATCTCTTCGCGCTTCCGACGTTGCTCGAATTCATTACAGTCCTCGGAATGGCCGCCGCCACCTATTCAACCCGCGCCGTCGGCTGGTTGGTGCTTCGCAACCGCACGGTCTCGCCCCGACTTCAGCGCGTCTTGGAGGCCGCACCCGCCTGCGTGATGGCCTCGATCGTCGCGCCCTATTTCATGACGACCGACCCCGTGATGCTCCTGTCGCTTGCCGTCATGACGATCGCGGCGCTTTCCACGAACCTCGCGGGCACCGTGGTGCTTTCGGTCCTCGCGTATGCGGGGTTCAACGCGTTTTTGCACTGAGAGCCGATCAAGTCGAACGACTTCCTTTGACTTGACCGGCCGAACGTTGGTTGCGGCGACATCTCATAATGTCCGCCTGATCGGGGGATGTTTTCTAGCATTCGGCCTGATTTTGCCATTGACTTGAGATGTTATTTTTTTCTCGCACAATTTGACGGGCTCGAAAACCCTGACCCTTTTTTTTCCGAAAGACAGTATTCTTCTGTCGGAAAGCGCTTCGATGCCGGCCCGGTCAGGTTCCGCATGTGCCGTGAGCGCCCAACCCGAGCAAACACAAGCCGATGCGGATTCGAGACGTGCGGTTTTTTTTGCTCCTCGTTCGCATTTGGCTCGGAGGATTTCTATGGAGCGCGATCTGTGCATCCGCGTTCGAAAGCGCCGCGGCACCGTGGCACTTGACGTCGACATTCGCATTCCCGCCGACGGGATCACGGTGCTCCGCGGTGAATCGGGTTCGGGGAAAACGACGCTCGCCGACATCGTGGCAGGCCGCGTCGTCCCCGACGACGGGCTCGTACGGCTCGGCGATCGAACGATCGTCGACATCCGTCAAGGGATCGTTCTTCCGCCGTCCGCCCGCGGGATCGGCTACGTCTTTCAGACGCACCGGCTCTTTCCGCACCTGACGGTGCGCGAGAATATCGAATTCGCACGCACGACGGGGCACCGCTCGAAGGCTGCCTGGTCGGGCCTGACGGTCGACGAGGCGGCACGACGCTTGGGGCTTGCGCACCTCTTGGACCGTCGTCCCGGAACGCTCTCGGGCGGCGAAAGCCAGCGCGCGGCGCTCGCCCGCGCCCTCTTCGGGGCGGAAGATCTCCTCATTCTCGACGAACCCCTCTCCAGCCTCGACCCGAAGCTGCGCGAACGTCTCATGGACGAAATCGAATCGACCCTTACGGGGCTCTCGATTCCCGTCCTCTACATCACGCACAGCGATCGGGAAACGGAGCGCCTTGCGCGTCGGGTCTATCGGATGGCTGCGGGCAGAATCGTCGACTACGTCGATTTCCAAAATCACCGCTCGTACGAAGTCGGGGACGAGAAGGAGGACGCCATTCGGCATGTCGCCGTTTCTTTGGCAAAGCCCGAAACGATGTCTGTAACGCCTCCCGTGACACCCGGCTCGGGCGCTGCCGGCCCGGTCCTCTCGTTTGACGCTTGCGCGGTACGCACCGCATCGAACCCGTGAGGCCGAGTGCCTCGACGGATCCGCCGTAAAACCCGACTTGAACCGCTCCATCGCTTTTTCCCGATCGTTTCGTTAATCCAACGACCGACTCACGACCAACATCCTTTTCGGAGACTCCCATGACCACTCGAAATTCCCGTCTCGCTATGCATCACCTTCGTACGAAAATCGCCGCGCCGGCGTTCGTCGCAGCCCTCGCCTTCGGTGCCTCGGTTGCTCAGGCCGAGGTGACCGTCACCACCGGTTCGGGCTACATCCCGATGGTCAAGGCCCTCGTCGCCGCGTACCAAACCGAGACGGGCGCCAAGGTCGGTACCGCCTTCGGCGGCAACATCGGGCAGATGCTCGCTCAGACCGCTTCCGGTTCGGGCGTCAACGTGGTCGTCTCCGACCGCGCGAGCCTTGCGAAATTCAAGATGCTCGACAAACAGGAAGTCGTCCTCGGAACGACCCCGATCGTTCTTATTTGGCGCAAGGGCCTCACGCTCTCCGCTCCCGAAGATCTTGCCAAAGCCGAGATCGAACGCATCGCCTACCCCGACCCGAAGGCTGCGGTCTACGGGCGTGCGACCGAGGACCTCTTGAAGACCTCGGGCCTTGGCGCAAAGCTTGAAGGCAAGACCAACATCGTATCGGCCGTTCCGCAGGTGACGGCTTACGTTGCAAAGGGTGAAATGGACGCGGGTTTCGTGAATCGCCTCGCGGCCAAAGCTCAGAAGGCAAAGCTCGCCGGTTCGCTTGAAATCACCGACCGTCATCAACCGATCGTTATGACCGCTCGTCCCGTCGAAGGCGCCGCGAAGGCCGACGACGTCCGAGCATTCCTCGACTGGCTCTCGGGCGAAAGCGCGAAGAAGATCCTTCGCGAAAACGGGATCGATTGATCCGGAACGCGTTCTTACCTGACTTTGGCGGAAACGTCGGGATTCGTACGGATCCTGCAAATAAGAGACAGAAAGGATAAATTCCTCTCGATCGACGTGGATTTGTCCTTCGCGAGATTCATCCTATTGTTCTTTCGGTCCCGACGTTTCTCCTTTTTTCCACCCGTCACCCGCCGTACGGCAACTCGCCATGGAAACCGAATTTTCTCCGGAACTCCTTTTTTCCGTTCTTCGCGACCCCGTCATCGCGGGTGCCCTGGCGCTCACGCTTCGTACGTGCCTGGCGGCGGCCGTCGGGTTTCTCGTCGCGGGTCCCGCGCTCGCGTGGCTCTTTGCGCGCAAGCGCGGTTGGGCGGTGCGGGCGCTCAACTTTCTCGTGACGCTCCCGCTCGTCTTTCCCCCGATTGCGCTCGGCTACCTGCTCCTTCTTTTGCTCGGGCGTACGGGCCCCGTGGGGGCGTTGCTTGCGGATGCGGGTCTTCCGATGATCTTCACGCCCGCAGCCGTCTACTTTGCGGCTCTGGTCGCGGGATTGCCGCTCGTCGTCCGTCCCGTCGTCGCGGCGCTGGAGAGCCCCGCGCTTCGCGACCTCGAATTCGCGGCGGCGGTTCACGGGGCGGGTCCGCTGACGATCTTTTTCCGTGTGACGCTCCCGCTCATTCGCACGCACATCCTTTCGGGCCTTTTACTCGGTCTCACGCGAGCAAGCGGTGAGGTCGGAATTACGATGATGCTGGGCGGCAACCTCTCGGGCCGCACCAACACGCTGTCGCTCGAAATCTTCAATGCCGTCTCGCGTGCGGACTTCGATGCGGCGACGGCTTTGTGTCTCGTGCTCTCCGCCTTCACGTTGCTCGTTTTCGTTCTTCTCGAAGCGCTCCGCCGTCGGTCCGTGGCGCTTTGAAAACTTCGCAAGAAGGCTTGTGCAGGTGTCAGGACCTGCAGAATGACATACGCTTCGGCCGCGGGGGCGTCAGTTCGAGAAGTCCCCGGAGCCGACTTTTTCCTTCAGCTCGGCAGCAGAGCGTACGCCGAGTTTACGCATGGCATTGGAGCGGAAAAATTCAACCGTACGACGCGAAACGCCGATTCGCTCCGCAATTTGTCGGCTCGTGAGGTTTTGTCCGACGAGTGCGACCACCTGCCGCTCTCGGTCGCTCAGCTGAGGCGCAATTTCGGGCGATTGCGGCCGGTGCCGACTCGTGTGGCCGTAGACGGGATTCTCTTCCGCTCGTCGGACGGCCTCAAGCAAACGCTCCGCACCCACGGGCTTCGGCAAAAACGAAACCGCTCCTTTTTGCATCACGTCCACGGCGAGATCGATCGAGCCGTGAGCCGAGAGAAAAACGATCGGCAGAGTCGAGCCGTGCGCCAGGAGTCGCTCCTGGAGTTGCGGTCCCGTCATGCCCGTCATCTTGACGTCGAGAAGGAGGCAACCCGGAGTCGTGACGTCTCCGGCTTCGAGGAACGCTTCCGCGCTCGGATAGACGATCGTTTCGTAGCCTTCGCCTTCGAGCAGAAAACTCATGGCGTCGCACAAGGCTTCATCGTCGTCGACGATACGAATCAAAAAAAGCTTACGGCGCATCGGTCGGTTGCTCCTCGCGGATGAGCGGAATCGCAATGCGGGCTTGAAGACCGTGCGCTTCCGCAGGATTGATCGAAAAGGAAAGCGTACCTCCGTGCCGCTCGATGAGGTGTCGTACGATGGAAAGTCCGAGGCCGAGCCCCGAGGGTTTTTCACTCGTGACGGGCGTGGTGAGGGTCTTGAGGCGCTCGACGTCTGCAAATGGACCGTTATCGACAACGTCGAACGTGATCGAGTTGTCGGTGAGGCCGACCCGCAACAGAATGACAGGCGACGAGACGCCTTCGGTGGCTTGTGCGGCGTTGCGAAGCAGGTTCACCACGGCGAGCTCCATTTCAATAAGGCTTGCGCGAATACGGGCAACCTTGAGGTTCTCCGGGCATTCGAGGGTGATTCGTTCTTTCCAACGCGGGTACGACAGAAAAAGGTGATCGAGTAACTCTCCGATCGTCAACGGTGTGAGGACGGGATTGCGTTCGCGTGCATAGTCGCGAACGCGGTCGACGATGTTGGCGGCACGTTCGGCCTGGGTCGAAATTCGTCGGGCAATGCTGCGAATGCGTTCGGGTGTCGTAGCCTCCGAATCGGCCTGGCGCGCGAGCCCTTCCGCATAGAGTCGTACGGCCGCAAGCGGCTGATGCACCTCGTGTGCGATCAGGCTCGAAAGTTGTCCGACGGCTCCCGCGCGTTGTAGCGAATCGATGCGGCGGTTCTGATTCGTTTCCCGGCGATGTGCTTCTTCGAGTTCGGCTTCTCGTTGACGAACGAGCTTGTCCGAGCGCCACGCATGGAGGAAAAAGCCCGCCAACGCCAGAAGCGTCAAGGCGATAAGCGCTCGGTAGGTTTCGATGAAACGCCGTACCGTCCACTCGCGCAGGTACGCATACGGCCCTGTTTTTAGGCTTTTTAAAAGGTTGTCGACCGCGTGGTAGTCGGTTGCAACCGACCAGGCTCGACCGTCCTCGGTGGGCGGCATCGTCAGAAGCGCTACGAGCAACTTTCTCGAATGTTCGGGGGCGATGGTCGGCATGACGGAAATCCCCTGTGCGGGATAAAGTCGCGTACTGTGCCGACAGGCTACCGTTCCCGTCGCATCCTCGGGCGGCGGTAAAACGCGCAGTTGCCGTGCGAGCTCAGGGGTGCGTTTTTCGAGCTCTTCAAAGGCACAGAGCCTCAGAAACCCGGCGTCGACACGTCCGGACGCGACGGCTTCTGCGACCTCTTTCATCGAGGCGCTTCGGTGAAAGAAGAGATACTCGGCAAAGAACCGATCGGGGTCTTCGCCCGCAGCCGCGATTTCACCCAAAGCGATCTGATAGCCTGAAAAGCCATACGGGAGATTGGCGGCGAGTCGCGTACCGCGCAACTCCAGAAGCGTGCGTTCATCGTTATGCCGAAGAACAACGGCCGTCCCTTCATTGTGGTTCGGATCTTCGAGTCCCGGGGCTATGCTCGTTGCCAGAGGGCGTGCTCCGGTGTCGACGAGACGTCGAGCTACGCCCGCGCTGCTCACGAACACGTCCACTTCGCCCGCCCGCACAGCGCGCTCGAGCCCCGCCACGCTGTAGTGCGTGACGACGAGGTTCTCGCGTCCGAAGGTGCTCGCCAGAGTCTCGTTTGTGGAATCGAGGAATTCGTCGCGTTGGTGAGGAAGCGCGAAAGCGCTTACCCCTACCCGAATCGGCGTGGCGTCTCCGGGTACGGGGATAAGCAACGCACATATCATCGTCGTGGCAAGCAGCGCGGTCGGGAAAAGAGCGGTCATCGATCGGACCAAAACCTAGGAATCGAAAGAAGAAAGAAGCTGCGGCTCGGAGTCCCGCCCGAAAATTTTAGCCCGCGCGGAATGCCTGCAAACCGTACCTCTGCAACCGCGGGAGAGCCCGTACACCCATTGAATCGACCCTCCTTGAGGTCGGTCAAGACTACTTATCGGACCTTGAGTAATAGAGTTTTCTTCATGCGGCAACGTTCGCCCGCTTCCGAGGCGACCAATGTCGGAAGCCGCCGGACTTCCCTGCCGCAGGACCACAACCCATTGCAAAGGAGACTTCTCTATGACCGACATGAATCGTCGTTCCGCTCTTCGCACGGGGCTCTTCGGAGCCGTTGCCGCCACTGCCGCGGGTACGGTCGGTATGGCGCATGCTGCGGCTCCCGCCGCCGAGATGGGCGTCAAGACTCTCGACTTCGACCTCGTCGTAATCGGTGCGGGTTGCGCCGGCATGACCGCTGCGCTTGAAGCCGCCGACGCGGGTGCCAAGGTGGCGCTACTCGAAAAAATGTCCGCTCCCTTCGGCAACACGATCTACGCGGGCGGTCATTTCAATGCGACGAACACGTTCGTTCAGAAGGAAAACGGCTTCACCGATACGATCGACGAGTTCTACAAAGACATGATGGAAGTCTCGCAGCACCGCGGCGACCCGAAGCTCACGCGCATCTATTGCGAAAAGAGCGCCGACTGCATCGAATGGCTCACGAAGCGATGCGGCATCAAGTGGGGCAAGATGGTCAAGGAAGTCTGGCCCGCCACGGTGCGCGGTCATGTCGTTGCGGGCCCGAAGAAGCCGGGCGGCGCTCAGCTCACCTTCCAGATGCTCGAAGAAGTCAAAAAGCACAAGAACATCACCTTCATGACGAACACGAAGGCGATCGAACTCCTGAAAACGCCTCTGCTCGAATGTGTCGGCGCCCGAGCCGTCTCGAAGACACAGGGAGCACTCGAACTCCGTTCGAAATGCGGCGTCATTGTGGCTACGGGCGGTTTCCATGCCAACAAGGAGATGGTGTGCCAGTACATGGGTGGCGGCGTTGCTTGGATGCCGCTTCGCGGTTCGGCATACATGATGGGCGAAAACATCACGCTCACCCGTCCCTTCTTCCCGAACTACGTCAACATGGACCAGTTCCACGGCGGTCCGATCGGCGTCAATCAGGCGAACCCGTCGACGATGGTCAACTACGGCGTGATCGTCAACAAGGCGGCCCATCGCATCATCGACGAAGAAAAGACCTACGTGGCGATCGCGAAGGAACTTCCGACGATCACAAAGGACAACAGCGCCTTCATCATCATCGACAGCCAGGTGGTCGACATCGAAACCGTCGCTACGCGCATTGCCCGCTACAAGAAGGCCAAAGCGCCGATCGCCGAAGGGATGACGATTGCCGAACTCGCAAAATCAATGGGTGTCGATGAAAAAACGCTCGTTCGCACGATCGACGAATACAACGCGGCCGTGAAGGCGGGTAAGGCTGATACGCTGACGCCCCCGAATACGCTTGAAAAGCCCCGCCTCATCGAAAAGGGCCCCTTCTACGCTTTCGCCTTCCAGGGCGGCATGACGGCAACTTTCGGCGGTCCCAAGATCGGACTGAACGGCGAAGTGCTCAATACCGAAAACCAGCCGATCCCGGGGCTCTTTGCCTGCGGCAACTCGATCGGAGGCCTCTTCTACGACGACTACATTGTCGGTTCGCAACTGACGGCAGCCGTCATTTGGGGGCGTCTCTCGGCCCAAGCTGCCGTGAAGGCCCTGAAGGCCTGAGTGTGCTGATCGGGGACGGTTGCCGGACGGCGTCTCGTATTCTCGGTCTGCGGACCGAGAGACATGCCGATTCCGCGATTGCGTGATTGCTCTCCGGTAGCGAACACATGCGACTCGACAGTCTTTCCTCGAAAGGCGGTCGGGTCGCTTTCTTTTTGTCGGTCATCGATGCAGGCGTTGCAGGTGGACTCGGCCCTCTTTTCTCCTACGGACATGACCGCGTATCATTCGGGTCGACAACAACAACGAATGACGAGCTCGCCCATGACGACCCGCGCCCCGAGAATCGAAATCCTTTCGAAACCGTCCGACGCTCTGCCCGAGGACGGCGAGAAGCTCGATGACGACGCGATCGAGGACGACCTCGAGAGTCCCGACAACCCCGAGTGTCACGGTGACCTTCGCGACGGACTTAACGAGAACTCGCCCGAACCTCTCAAAAAGGGCGAGATGACGCTGGAGCTCTTGGAGTTTTTGCACGTCCTCGCTCAAACCGAGTCGGTGACGGGGGCGGCGACGCGCCTGCGGATTTCGACGCCGAAGAGTTCCCGCCTCCTGCAAAAGGCCCGGGGAATCTTTCGCGACGAGCTTTTCGTGCGGCACGGGAAGGCCTTGGTACCTACGGCTTTCATGAAGACTCTGCGTCCGCGCCTTGCGCAGGCGATCGGAAGTTGGGAGCATCTTTTCGAGAACGCCGTCTTTCGACCCGAAACGTACGAAAAGACCGTGCGCGTGTGCGCGATGGACAGCGCCCTGGCAACAGTACTCGCTCCCGCCATGCTCGAAATCCGCCGTCGGGCGCCGGGCGTGCGTTTCGAAGTCGTGCAGCTTGACCGAGACCTTCTCACAATGCTCGCAAACGGTCGGATCCATATCGGTATCGCCCCGCGGGCGATGGTTCATTCGAGCTCCATCATGCAGCAGATGCTCTACGCGTCGCAGTACGTCTTCGTGGTGCGCCCGGGTCACCCGTTGGCGCTCAGGGCCGAGGCGGGCGAAAAGATGACGCGCGAGGCGATCGAAGCGTTTCCGGCACTTCGGATCAACACGCTTCTTGACGACGAATCCTGGCTCATGCCCTCCCCGCGCGAGCAGGCGGCGATTACGATGCCCTACATGCTCGGGGCGTCGCGCATCATCCGCGAGAGCGACATGGTGCTCCGCATGACGGGACGCTTGGCACTCGAATACGTCCGATCGGGCGAACTCGTGGCGCTCCCGACCCCGTGGGTGCGACCGGGCATCGAGCGAGCTCTCTACTGGCATCAGCGCACGGATCGCGATCCCGGGCTCCGGTGGATCCGCGCGATGATTTGCTCCGTCGGGGTCAAGATTTCCGACGAAGAAGCCGTGCGACGGATTTTTTCCACGCGGTCTCAGTTCCTTGCAAAGGAGATCGACGAGTTCTGAGCGGCTCTTGTCCTGCTTGCCTCTTCTCCCGCTTCTTTCTTCGAGGTCGAACTCTTGCGCATGAACAAGGAAGTTCGTTTTGCTCGGCCTCCCTTCTTATTCTGACGGCCCGAGATCCATTCCTCCCGATCGGGATGAAAATCCCTGCAAAGAATCTTACGGGCGAGACATCGAGCGCGCGGATCTGCGTAGATCAGTATTCCGGGGGCCGTTTCGGATCGAACGGAATCGCACGACGGTCCGTCGTGCCTTTGTTGTTGGTCCGGATTGACGGCGGCGTCCCGCACTCGGATTCCCCGAGTACGGGCGCGTCTTGGTTTCGAGGACTCGGCCGCGGGTCGAGGAGGACTTTCCGGAGATGCCGGGTAGCGGACGATTGAATCCTTGTCCGCTTCGCAGCGCCTGATTTTGACGACGGTGCTTCGGTTTCGGACGCTTAAGACGATGGAGTCGGCGGAATTGACGCGGGAAGAGTATGGAAGTTATTCGAAATGTACAAAAATCAACACGCGGATTTACGAAATCGAGAATATCGATTTCAATTTTCGAAGTTGAACGACAAAAGAATGTTGATATCGAACAAAAAAACGGCTGTTTCGGGAGATTGAGAAAAAGAATTACGATTCCGGTTTGAAAACACTTTTGAATCCGAATTCGTTGAAATTCAACGCGATTCGGTGCGAAACCCGAGAGAAGGCAGGTAAGATTCGTGTAAATCGGAAAAAATCCAAGAGTTGCTTTTCCCGATCATTGCGCTACGATCGATGGTGCCCCCATAAACTCGTTCCCGAGAACACTATGACCATGACCGTCAAATCCACCGTCCTGAGCGTCCGTCTTTCGATTGAAGATCGCGATGCGTTCATGCAGCTTTGCGCCCAGGAGTCGACCTCCGCGTCGACCGTCGTGCGCGAAGTGATTCTGAAGGCCCTCTCCGAAGGGCGCCTCCCGCAACGCGAACACGCCGCGAACGAATTCGGCACCGTTCCCGCCGCGGACGCGAGCGAAGGGACGCCCGCGGGCGGCGGTTCCTGAGTTTCTTGAGGCAAATGTTCGCACCAAGCGGCGACGGGCGACGGAGGCCTGTCGCGAGGCTCCGAAAAGCAGAAAGCCCGAACTCCTCGGAGTCCGGGCTTTCTGTTTTTTGTTCGCTCGTACTTGTGCTCCCCCGTGCGTCCTCGCCCGCGATCTTCGGCGGCAAGGAGCACGGAGTCGAAGCGCCTTCGCGTGTCGTACCGGGGGCGTCGGGCCTTGAGCGCAAACACCGTATTGCGATTGCCGACCCTCAGACCTTCGCGACGAAGGCGTTCATTCTTTCGCGCTCCCCCACACTTCGCTCCAGTCGCCCGTGAGTGCGCCCTTCGCGTAGTCGACCACGCGGTTTTCGAAGAAGTTCGTGTGCGAGACGCCGAGCATGGCGTCGACCCACGGGAGGGGGTTCTTGGTCGAGCCGAAGATTTTCTTCAAGCCGAGCCCCGTCAGACGACGGTCCGCGATGTAGCGGATATAGGCGCGTACGTCCTCGCGCGTGAGACGTTCCATTTCCGAGACGCCGAAGGCGAGATCGATGAAGCGGTCTTCGAGTTCCACCATCGTTTCCGCGATCGTGTAGATGCGGCGCTTGAGGTCATCCGTCCAGAGATGGGGATTTTCCGTCACGTACTCGCGGAAAAGGCGCGTCATCGAGTCGGTGTGAAGCGTTTCGTCCGCAATCGACCAGGCGATGATCTGCCCCATTCCCTTCATCGTGCCGTTGCGGGTGAAGTTGAGGAGCATCACGAAGCTGGAGAAAAGCTGCATCCCTTCCGTGAAAGCCGAGAACGCCGCGATGCGGGCCGCGAGGCCGTATTCGTCGTTTTCGGAGACTTCGTTGAAGAAGTCGTGTTTCGCGGCCATCGCTTCGTACTGAAGGAATTCGTTGTAGATGGATTCCGGCAACCCCAGCGTTTCGATGAGATGCGAGTACGCGGCGATGTGCACGGCTTCGCGAGCGGCGAAGGAGGAGAGCATCATGCGCACCTCCGGTTGCCCGAAGCGCGGGAGGTAGCTCTTCACGTAGGCACCCGAGACGTCGATGTCGCCTTGCGTGAAAAAGCGCAGGATCTTCGTGAGGAAGTCCTTTTCGCTTTCGGTGAGCTTGCGCTGGTAGTCCTTCACGTCCTCCATCATGGGGACTTCGGTCCAGAGCCAGTGCATCTGTTCCGACTGCATGAAGGCTTCGTAGGCCCACGGATAGCGGAAGGGCTTGAAGTAGGTGCGCGAGGAGAGAAGCCCCTCCCCTTCGGGCGTGGCGGCCGGTCGAACGAGCGACGCGGCGTCGTTGGCGGATTCGGTCATGGCGATGTGTACCTTTGCGTGTTTGTTCGTTGAGTGTGGTCCTGACGGCGATCTCAGCCTTCGCAGGCGAGACACGTCGTGTCGTCGGCTACGGCCTTCATGTTGATGTCGTCTTCGATGCGGCGGCGTTCGGTCACCACACCCACGCGGTCCGCTTTGCGGAGCTTGTCCGATCGGTTGTAGTAAAGGGACTTGAGACCCCGTTTCCACGCCGTGAAGTGACAGGCGTGCAGGTACGGAATCGACACGTCGGGCGGGAAGAAAAGGTTCACGCTCTGACCCTGATCGATGAACGGCTGCCGGTCGGCGGCAAGTTCGATGATCCAACGCTGATCGATTTCGGTCGCGGTGCGAAACACGGCGCGTACGGCCTCGGGAATGTCCTCGCGATGCGCGATCGAGCCGTCGTGGGCGATGATGTCGGCCCAGACGTCGTCGTTGTTGAGCCCGAGGCGATCGAGCTCGCGCACGAGCTGGGGGTTTTTCACGATGTAGGCGCCCGAGATCGTGTCCTGACGGTAGATGTTCGCGCGACGCGGCTCGATCGAGGGGCTCGTGCCCCCCATGATGAGGGACGACGAGGCGTTCGGCGCCACCGCGTTCCAGTGGGAGAAGCGGCGCTTCACGCCCGCTTCCGCCGCATCCGGGCACGGACCGCGCAGGTCGCAGAGGATCGCGTCCGCACGGGCGCATTCCGACTGAATGTGCTTGAAGATGCGGATGTTGATGCTCTTGGCGAGCGCCGACTCAAAAGGAACGCCCTTCTTCTGAAGGTACGCGTGGAAGCCGAGGGCGCCGAGCCCCACGGAGCGTTCGCGCTCGGCGCTCTTTTTCGCGCGCGCGATGGGCTCGGGCGCATGGTCGATGAAGTACTGAAGGACGTTGTCGAGGAACTCCATCGCGTCGGGGATGAAGTTGGCATCGTCCTTCCACTCGTCGAAGTATTCGAGGTTCACGGACGAGAGGCAGCAGACGGCCGTACGGTCGGCGCTCGTCGGAAGGAAGATTTCCGTGCAGAGGTTCGAGCCGTGGATTGCAAGTCCCTGTGCCTTCAACCAGGAGGGAAGCGCCCGGTTCGCCGTATCCGTGAAGACGAGATAGGGTTCCCCCGTGTGCATGCGCATTTCGAGAATGCGCTGCCAGAGGTCGCGCGCGGAAACGACTTCCGTCACGCGCTCCGTCGCGGGGTCCTTCAACTCCCACGAGTCGTCCGCATCGGCGTCGCGCATCGAGGCTTCGACCTTCGCCATGAAGGCGTCCGAAAGATTGACGCCGTGGTGGAGGTTCAAGGCTTTGAGGTTCTGGTCGCCCGTGGGCTTTCGCATCTCGATGAACGGAATGATGTCCGGATGATCGATGTCGAGAAACGCCGCGTACGAGCCGCGACGGGTCGAGCCCTGACGGTACGCAAGGCACGCCGCATCGTAGACCTTCAGGTGCGGCATCACGCCCACGCTCTTTTCATCCGCCGAGCGGATGCCCACGTGGATCCCCACGCCGCCCCCGAGCATCGAGAGCCAATTGACTTCGGAGAGCGTGTCGACGAGCCCTTCGGCGCTGTCGGCCATGTAGGCGAGGAAGCAGGAAATCGGCAGGCCCTTCTTCGAGCGACCGAAGGAGAGGATCGGCGTCGAAAAGGAGAGCCAGTGACGGCTCGCGTAGTCGTAGATGCGCTGCGCGTGTTCGGGATTCGAGGCAAAGGTTTCGGCAACCGACGCGAAACGTTCCTGAGGGCTCGTTTCTTCGGGGCGCATGTAGCTTTCGCGCAGACGAATCCGACCGAGCTCGTCGAAGAGCTCGTCGCGGCGCGGATCGATGGTGACGGACATGGAAGAGGACCTTAGGGGGGGTGGAAAGAGGGTTGCGAACCGCCCGAAAATCCGAAAAACGAATGAAGGCCCGCGCAGCGTGATTTCGGGTAGCGGGCCTTGAAATGGTGTTTTCGTTAGTCGGGTAATCTATCTATGGTGGTTTCGCGGAAATAACGTCCGCTCATCCTAAAGGAAGCCGTGCCGTTTTTCCAATAGGTGTCACCTATGGTGCCGATTGTGAACGGAGTCCTTTTCGAGCGACATCGCTCCGGGAGTGCCCGGCTTTTCCGTGCTTATCCGCTACTTCGGTGCGAAGTTTGGCGTTGCTTTCTCTTTGGTCGTACGTCGTGCGAAGGAGGCTCGACACGAAACCGATACGCCGTTGGCGATAGAGGGGCCCGTACTGCAACATACGGAAACAACGGACGCGTCTTCGCGACGCGGTTTTTCGCCTCGGACAGCACCCCGAAAGGCAACGACTTTCGAAAGTCGTGCTACGATGTACCCAAGCTATCGGGTTGGAGCAAACGCCGCCGCCCGTCTCCCTTCACACTCCGCAAGAGGATCGCACCATGAGCGAAATCGTTCCCGTCACCTCCGCCAACCTCGACGAAGTCGTCTTCAAGTCCGACATCCCCGTGATTCTCGCGATCGGCGCCTCCTGGTGCATCGACTGCCGTCGCGCCGCGCCCTTCTACCAGGCCTTTGCCAAGGAGTACGCGGGTCGCATGAAGTTCGTCGCCATCGATTCCGAAGCATCGCCCGAACTCAAGGAAAAATTCGACGTGAAGCATATCCCGACGATGCTCGTCGTCAAAAACGGCGTCGAACTTCCGGGACGTCTCGTTGAAGTGAAGACCCCCTCGGAACTCAAGGCCTTCATCGAACAGGGTCTCGCCGCCTGATCCGGCCGCCCGTTCTCGACACCCGAATTCGCGTGTCCTCGAAGCTCTCCCGTTTGTTGCGGGGGAGCTTTTGTTTTGTGTCTTCCGACCGCCGTCATCCGGCCTTCCTTACGCCTTTTCCCTTTTGTCCCTTGCCGCGCGCATCGAACATCCGTACGTGCCGACCCGCACTTCTCAGAGTTTCGGGCAAGAAGAGCGTAGGGTTCGCACTCGCGAAAACGTCCTCTCCGTAGCAAGATGTACGCATCGGACAAGGCACCCGTCGTCGTCGGGACTTTTCGTTCCAAGCACGAACGGGCATGGAGTTTGCTCTTGCGTTTCCTTCAATTTTCCTTTCCCTCGCACTATGTCCACCACACTCAAACGCTCTTTGTCGGCGCGACACCTGACGATGATCGCCCTCGGGGGGTCGATCGGCACGGGACTTTTCGTTGCCTCAGGGGCCGTTCTCTCCCAGGCGGGTCCCGCGGGCGCCATCGCCGCCTATGCGCTCATCGGCCTTATGGTCTACTTTCTCATGACGGGGCTAGGCGAGCTCGCCGCTTATGAACCCGTTTCGGGGTCGTTCGCCACGTACGGCGAAAAGTACGTCGACGAAGGTTTCGGTTTTGCGCTCGGCATCAACTACTGGTACAACTGGGCGATTGCGATTGCGGTCGACCTCGTTGCCGCGCAGCTCGTCATGGCCTGGTGGTTCCCGCAGGTTCCGGGCTGGTGCTGGAGCGCGATTTTCCTTTCGGTGATCTTCGCCTTCAACTGGGCGTCGGCACGTATCTTCGGCGAAGCGGAATTCTGGTTCGCGTTCGTGAAGGTTGCGGCGGTGGTTTTTTTCATCATCGCGGGGACGCTCCTTCTTCTCGGCGTCCCGACCGAAGTGGAAGGCTCGGGTTTTGCGAACTGGACCGCGGGCGAAGGTCCTTTTGCCGGGGGCTTTGCGGCGTTCTTCGCCGTGGCGATGACGGTCGGGTATTCCTTCCAGGGGACGGAGCTCATCGGCGTCGCGGCGGGCGAATCGAAGGATCCGCAGAAGAATATCCCGAAGGCCGTGAAGCAGATCTTCCGGCGCATTCTTCTTTTCTACATCCTGTCGACCGTCGTCATGAGCCTGTTGATTCCCTACACGGATCCGCGGCTTCTCAAAAACGACCTCGCCGACGTGGCGGTGAGCCCATTTACCCTCGTTTTTGAAAACGCCGGGCTCGTCTCGGCCGCTTCGGTCATGAACGCCGTGATTCTCACGACGGTCCTTTCCGCCGGGAATTCCGGCATGTACGCCGCCACCCGCATGCTTCATACGCTCGCGCTTGCCGGGAAGATGCCGAAGATCTTCGGACGGACGTCCGCTTCCGGGGTGCCGCGCAACGCCCTTCTTGCTACGACCGTCATTTCCTGCCTCTGCTTCCTCACGGCCTTCTACGGCGACCAGACGGTCTACTTCTGGTTGTTGAACACCACCGGCATGGGAGGCTTCATTTGCTGGCTCGGGATGGCGATCTCGCACTACCGCTTCCGTCGCGGCTACGTCGCGCAGGGCGGGCGAATCGAAGACCTCCCCTACCGTGCGCCGCTCTTTCCGGTCGGACCCGCGATTGCGTTTGCAATCTGCGCCTTCATCGCGGCGGGTCAGAACTACGAAGCCCTTTTCGACGTCTTCACGGGGACGGCCTTCGACGGGCAGGGGCTCTTGGCGACCTACGTGGGGCTTCTCATCTTCGCCGCGCTTTGGATCGGCTACCGCATCACGCATCCCAAGGTGCGCATGGTCGGCCTTCGCGAGATGCGCTTCCCGGACATCGAGGCGCGAAAGGTCGCCGAACCGTCCGAAGCGGGTCCTATGAAAACCAACGTGTAAAGTCAAGCGGAGGAACCCGTACTCAGATCAAACCCGCCGCAAAGATTTTTCACGCATTTGCGTCGGGAAGCGTATTCTTATCGGGTAAGAAGTCGGAACGGGCACGATTCAGCGTCTTCTGCGTGTCCGTTCTCTTCTTCCCTTCCGTTGGCCGGGCCTCAGAGCCCGGCTTTCTTTTTGTCGGTTGCGAGCGCGTTCCGCTTTTTTTTCGGCCGAGGCCCGCGCGGACGTTGGCGACGGGAGGGTTCGATCCGCTAAAATAAACGGTTTTTCGGGCGGCTTCGTCGTCCGAACTCGTTCCCGATCGCGTGCGGGCTTTTTCGGGCGAATCCGTTCGCCGTGTCGGCCGTTTTCCACGGCCCGAAGCCCCGGGCGATCGGCGGGCGCCCTCCTCCCCGAGGCACGGCCTCGCGGAGCCTGCGGCGCCCGGTAATTCCGGAGGACTCATCGCTCGTGGCAGCCCGTACTCTCATCGAAACTTACAGAGCGTTGAAAGAAACGCCCATCTGGAAGCTCCTTGCGGGCCAAAACGCGCCCGTCACGGTCGGGCTCCTTGAGAACCTCCTCTACGAGGGCGAGCGCCAACTGCCGGCCTCCGTCTTCATCGACCGTCTCGCGCACGAACTCGGCGAACTCGAAGCCGCCGACCGCTCCGCCGACCGGGAAAGCCGGCGCGAAAGTCGCGAGGGCCCTCGCGAGCTCGCGAAACTTTACGCCGCCCGTTGGGTGAAAGAAGGCTACATCGTCTGCCGTCTCCCCGCAGGGGTGGCCGAAGAGGTATACGAACTCACCTCCGCGGGGCTTGACGTCATTCGCTTCTTGACGCGCTACCGCATGCGCCGCTCCGGCCCCACGGAAACGCGCCTTGACATGGTGACGCACGCCCTCATCAAGCTTGCAAACGATTCGGACGCGGATCCCGAGGCCCGCATCGCGCGCCTTGAAGCCGAAAAGGCCCGGATCGACGCCGAAATCGCCGCCGTGCGCGAGGGGCGTGCGGAAGTACTCGCGACCGACTCGGCGCTCACCCGTACGAACGACATTCTCGACCTCTTCCACGAGCTGCGGACGGACTTCCGGCGCGTGCGCGAAGAGTTCGAGCGCCTGAACCGCAATTTCCGCGCGGAGATTCTGCGCAGCGACGCCCCGCGCGGCGACATGCTCGAACGCTTCTTCGAAGGGTACGACGCCATTCGCGATTCGGACGCGGGGCGAGCGTTCGAAGGCTTCTACCGGCTTCTCACCGACCCCCGTGCCACGGACGAACTCCAAAACGCGATCGATCGGATTCGCACGCAGCCCTTCTTTGAAAAGCTCGGGGATCGCGACAAGGAGCTCCTGACGAGCCTTCAGACGGACCTCTTGGAGCGCGCCCGCGATACGCGCTCCGTCATGATCGCGCTCGCACGGTCGCTGCGCGAATTCGTCGAGCGGCACGAGTATCGGGAAGAAAAACGGCTCGATCGGCTCATTCGCGAGGCGGATGCTGCGGCGCGCGAAGCGGCGCACGCCGTTTCCGCAGGCTGTCCCGTCCACACGCTCGAATTCACGAGCGCGTACGTGACGTCCTTGTCGACCCTCGAACTTTACGACCCCGAACTCTCGCGCCTCTCGACCCCGATCGAGACCGCGGAAGCGCCCGTCGCGGACCTTCGCGCGTTGGCCGCGCGTCTGCGCGACTCCGACATCGACTACGCGGGGTTGAAGCGCGCCGTGCGCCGAGCGCTTGCCGAGCGCGAGACCGTAACGGTGGGCGAAGTGCTCGCTCTCTTGGATGATCCGGGCGAGCCGACGGCGGATGCCCAAAAGCAATCGACCCCGACCGTGCGTCGGGGGCTTGCCTCGTTGGTGGGGCTCCTGACGCTTGCCGCCCGTTACGGCGAACCCGTACGCGATCCGAAGGCGGAGTTCCTCGAGATGTTGGCCGCTCGTCGTGCGATCGAGCCTGCGGAAACTAACGACGAAGAAAAGACGAAAAAGGGGCCCGAGGACATTTCGGAAGCCTCGGAGACGAATGCTTCGGACGAGTTTGCCGCCTGCTATCGGCTCTTTCATTTTGATCCGGCGGGCAACGCGCAGGATCCGGCCGATCGCGTCTTCGTGCATGAACCCGAAGACGGAGCCGTGCAGGCGGCGCAGGATGCGGCAGACACGGCGGATGCGACCGATGCCGATCCCGCTTCTGCCGAAAGTGTTCCCTCCGAAAGCACTCCCGATCGGGATGTGAATCTGACGCCCGAGGCTTTCTTTCCGCTCGTGGCTTCCGCCGACATCGAACACGTCACGTGGACGACGCGTACGGGCGAAACCCGTGAAGCGACCGTACCGACCTTCCGCTTTACGGGAGCGTCCCTCGAAAAGATGCGCCGCTCGCGGGGGTTGCGCTGAGTAGCCGCAAGTAACCGAATTGATTTCCCGGGCGGGAAGACGATGAATCAAGAGCGAAGGCTCCTCTTTTTTCCGCTCGGCTCCGAATGTTGAGATGCCATGATCGACGAAACCGACGATATTTCTCCCGACGTTGCGACCGACGCCCGCGACTTCGCGTACGGCGCGAACGACGCCACCCCGGAACTTCCCGGGACGGCGCTCTTCGAGGGCGACACGGGGACGCTCCCCTTCAAAACCCGACAGGTGCTCGTGCACCTCTTGCGCGGCCCTTACTTGCGGCGGGACCGCAGCCGTCATCTCTGGACGGAATTGGTCGCAAGCGAAGCGGTATTGCGCTCGCGCTTGAACGACCTTTTTCTCGATCTTGCGATCGACGACGAAACGGGGATTGCGTTCTGCCGTCGGCCCGACACGTTCGAGTCGAAGGCGCCGTCGCTTCTGCACACCGTTCGCTTGAAGTTCCTCGACTCGGTACTTCTCCTGATGCTTCGCTCGCGCCTCATGCGTACGGCCGAAACGGGCGACCGTACGGTGGTGGCGCACGCCGAGATCGTCGAGTATCTTCGCGACTACGACCGCACGGCCGATCGCGACGTTCGACTCTTCGACGCGCACGTCGGAGGGGTCGTGAAGCGCCTCAAGGACCGCAAGATTCTCCTCCCGCTCTCGGGTGAAGAGCTCCGCTACGAAGTGAGTCCCGTTCTGCAACTTCTCTTTGACGCTACGGACGTGGCGGCCCTTGCCGACGAGTACCGCCGTAAGGCCGAAGAGCTGCGCGAAGACGTGACGGAGGTCGACAACGACCGAGCCGATACGCGCGACACGGTCGCCGATCCGGAAGAAGACGAAGCCGACAACGGGTCCGACATCGAAGGGGATCTCGAGACGGACGATGAGGGCTACGGGGCTGACGATGCTGGCGATACGGACGCGCCCGACGAAACGGAATCGGACGACGACCAAGTTGAAGAAGCCGGCGACGCGGAAGTCTCTCCCGAAGTCGTTCCCGCATCTCTCGATTCCGAGCCCGTTTTTCCGACGATCGAGGCTCCCGTCGACGAAAACACGCCCGATCGGGATCAAAATTTGATGCAAGCGCTCGACGCCGTCGTGACCGATCAGGCGGGCAAAGCCGTGCCGGCCGAGCCGGCTTCCGTCGACACCACGGCAGCGAAGGAGGCCGAAGAAACGTCCTCCGTCCCCGCGAAGAAAAACCCGACTGCCCGGAAACCCCGAAGCCGGCCCAAAGCGAAAAACACCGAATCGTCGGGAGTCGCGGACAAACCCGCCGAAGACGGTCTCCTTTTCACCGATCCGGACTTTGAATAATGAACAAAACGAATGAATTGAACGCGTCGGTTTTCGAAGGCCATACGCAGTTTCGCATCGCGCGCCTGCAACTCTTCAACTGGGGCACGTTTTCGGGCTCGCACGACATTGAGGTGAGCCCCCGGGGGTACCTTTTCGTCGGTGCTTCCGGTTCCGGGAAGTCGACCCTGCTCGATGCGATGGTGACGCTCCTTCTGCCGCAACCCGAATACAATGCCGCGGCACACGAAGGGGAGCGCGGTCGCCGCTCGGACCGCTCGGTGATGAGTTACGTTCGCGGCGCCTGGTCGAGCGCGACCGAGTACGACTCTTCGGGGCGTTCGCGCTCGGTGGTGCGGTATTTGCGCGAAGGTTCGACCTTTTCGGTCGTGGCCCTGACGCTCTTTGACGCGGTAGGCGCCCAATACACGCTCATGCTCGTTGCGTACGTGAAGGGCCGCTCGACCGACGAAAATTCCGTCATCCGTCAATTCATGATCGCTTCGGGCGACGTGACGTTGACGTCCGAACTCCTCAAGGAATTCGCGCGTACGGACTTCGACTTCAAGGCCTTGAAGCGGCGCCTTCCCGCTGACCTCAAGAGCTTCACGACCTTTACGGCCTATTCGGCCGCCTTCTCGGCCCTGTTCGGCATTCGCGACAAGGCGGCCTTGAAGCTTCTCGCGAAAGCTCAGTCCGCAAAGAACCTCGGCGACTTGAATACGTTCCTGCGCACGTTCATGCTCGACGAACCGAAGACCTTCGAGACCGCGGATCGGTTGGTGGACGAATTCGGGGAGCTCTCGGACGCTCACCGCGCGGTTGTGGAAGCTCGAAAACAGCACGAGATTCTCGAAAAGGCCCGCTCCGCTCTCTTGCGCGCTCAGCGCGAAGAGCGCGATGCCTGTTTCCGCGACGAAGAGACGCGGGCGACGCCCGCGTGGAAGCTTCGGTTCGAGCGAGACATCGTCGAGCGGGACCTCCCGCGCCTGAAGCGCGAAGCGGCCGAATCCGAGGCGGCCCTTGCGAATGCCGAGCGTGCCGCGGAAGATGCGAAAAACGAAGTGCGCCGCTTGGAGCAACTCCACTACCGTGCGGGCGGCGAGGCGGTCGCGAACCTCACGCAAATGCTCGAACACCGCAGGGACGCCGTGAAGCGCGTCGAAAAGCTGCGCCTTCGCGTCGAAAAAAGTCTCGCGCAGTGCGGCGAGAAGGTTCCCGGAGAGGAGCGCGCCTGGGTGACTCTCTCCGAAGAAATGAAGGCACTCCTTCAGGCCCGCGAATCGGCCGAAGTCGACCGCATGAAGCGGCGTGACGAAGCGGTCGCGACCGAGGCCGCCCTGGAGCGGGAACTCTCCGCGCTCACGCGTGAAATCGCCGCGATGCGCCTGCGTCCGACCAATATTCCTTCGAATCTTGCGAGCATGCGGCGTCGCATCGCGGACGCCCTGAAGCTCGACGAAAAGCGTCTCCCCTTTGCCGGGGAGCTATTCGAGGTGAAGCCCGAAGAAGCCCTTTGGCAGGGGGCGATCGAACGCGCGACGCGCGACTTCGCGCTGACTATGCTCGTTTCGGACGAGGACTTCCCGGCGCTTGAAGCGTACGTTGCCGAACACGATTCGGGCGAGATGCTTCGAATCCTTCGCGTCGAGCCGACGGACCACGAAGAGCCGGCCTTCCGCGGCGAAGCGTTCCTCTCCGAAAAGGTGAATTTCGCCACGGGCCCCTGGCGCTCCGCGGTGGCGCTTGAATTCGCAGAACGCTTTCCTCACCGTTGCGTCGATACGTTCGAAGCGTTCGGACGTGCGGACTCGGCCGTGATGCCTTCGGGGCTTGTCAAAACCCGCGGACGACTTTTGACGAAAGACGATTCGACGGCGATTGACGACCGTCGCAGCTGGGTGACGGGTTTCTCGAACGCCTCGAAGCTCGCACTCTACGTTGAAGAAGCCGAACGAACGGAGCTGCGTAAAAAAGAGATCACCCGCACCCGCGAAGCGCTCGACGCCGAAGGGCGTCGCCTGCGCGAACGACTGGCCGCCGCCGAAATCGTCACGAACGCCTCCTGGGAAGAAGTGGACCTTTTGGGCGCCTGCCGGCGCGAAGCCGAAGCGGATGAGGCTCTGAAAGCCGTGCTCGAGTCGAACTCCGAACTGAAGTCGATCGAGTCGCAGCTCGTCACGGCCCGCGCCCGCGAAGAAACCGCGGGGCGGCTCCTCATCGATCGCACCGTTGAAGCTAAAGAAAAGAAGGCTCGCCTTGTCGCCAACGAAAGCCGTCTCACGGCGATTCTGCGCGAAGCCGAAAAGCTAGGTGCCGATGCGATCGATCCCGCGGTCTACCTGCGACTTGACGCGCGTCTCCCTGCGTCCGTGAGGCTTCCCATGGCGGAGCGCGATCTTGAACGTGCGGTCGACGCCGTCAAGGCCTCGATTGCGGACGCCAATCGCTTGGGTGCGGCCGAAGCCGCCCGCGCGCAGAGCGAAACCTGCGCGCAGTTCGCCCTCTTCCGCAGCCGCTACCCCGCGCGTGCGAGCGCCTGGGATACGGCCTACGAAGCGGCGCCCGAATACATGGCGTACCTCGAAGGGCTGGAGCGGGACGGCCTTCCGAAATTCGAGCGACGCTTCCGCGAGTTGCTCGAAACGCAGTCCCTTCAGAACTTCATCGAACTCGCGTCGCAGCTCACGGCCTCGCGCCGCTCCATTTTCGACCGTATGGCGCAGGTGAACGCCTCCTTGTCGACCGTCGCCTTCAGTCGTCTCGAAACGGGTGACACGCACCTTCGCATCGAAATCAACGATCGGCGCATTGCGGAAGTGGAAGACTTCCGTCGGGCGCTCCGTTCGATCCTCGAAGGGGCCTGGGAGTCGCTCGCACCCGAAGAGGCGGACGCCCGGTTCGAGCGGATCGGCTCGCTCGTCGAACGCATGGGCTCCGCCGACCCCGAGGCGCAGCGCTGGCGCTCGCTCGTCCTTGACGTACGCAATCATGTGGAATTCTCGGCGGTCGAGTACGACGACGAAAATCGCGTCGTCGAAACCTATCTCTCGGGTGCGGGCAAGTCGGGCGGGCAGCGCCAGAAACTCACAACCACGTGTCTCGCGGCGGCGCTTCGCTACCAGTTGGGGCGCTCCGCTACGGGCCTTCCCGTTTTCGCCCCCGTGCTCCTTGACGAAGCCTTCGACAAGGCCGACAGCGAATTCACCGACATCTCGATGAACATCTTCAACCGATTCGGCTTCCAGATGATCGTCGCGACCCCGGAAAAAGCGGTCTACACGTTGGAGCCCTACATCGGCGGGGCGTCCCTCGTGACGATCGCCGACCGACGCCGCTCGGGCGTCATTGCCATCGCCTACGACCCCGTCAAGAAGGAGCTCGACTGGGAGGACGCCGTTCCCGAAAACGATTCGCCCGCTCGCCGCTCGGCACGCCGTATGGCGGAATTGAACGCGATCCTCAACGAGATCGAGGCCGAGGGGTGAGGCCTTCGTCGGGCTTCACGGCGCAAATCCTCAAGCGATTCGTGAAGCCTGAAAACGGAGCTTGATTTCCCAAAAACAGATCGGCCCCGGGAGCGATTTGCCGCTTCCGGGGCCGAGTTTTTCGGACTTCCTATTTTTGCGAGCGCGTGCCTCAAGCTTTCGCTTCGCCCCCGTAGAAGGTGAAGAGCCGTTCGGCGGGGTTGTCGGTGTCGGGCGCTCCGCCGCGCATCTTTTTCACGTTTTCGAGCAATAGGACGGCAGTCTCGAGCTCGTCGATCGCGCCCTCGATGACGTTGCGGTAATCGAGCGCCTCTTCGGCGATGATTTTCCGCCTTTCGGCAAGCTTCGTGCCGATCTGGCGCATGGTTTCCGTGAAGTCCGGGGCGGGACCTTCGAAACTGATACGCATCGCCACGAGGGTTTTCTGCAGCGCTCGGGCGTCGTTCGCCCCAAGCACAATCGGATGCGTCCGGGGCGAGAGCGTCTGCACCAAGGCCCAGGCGATCGAGGGATTATTCTTCACCAAGTGGCCCGCGTTCAGGAGCGCCCGATCGGCCTGCCAGAGCACGGCCGTCACGTACGCGCGATGCGAGCCGAGCGCGGTGCCCACGACCGTCGCGTGGCCGTCCGCCTCAAGCGCCCGCGTGAATTCCGCGATCGCCTCCCGACGCCTGTTTCCGAACGATCCCTTCGGGGCCTTGGGGCCACGGACGACGTCGAACGCAATCATGACGGTCGTCGCCCCGAAGTGTTCCATGGTCTTCGTGAAGTCGACCCCGGACAGGATGGAGTGCGAGAAGATGTACGGGTCGAAAAGCTCCGGAAAGAGCGACCGACCTTCTCGGATGTCCATAAAGAAAGGGGCGCCCGGATGGTTGATGCAGTCGACCTTGAGGTCCTGCCACTCGATCGGAACGTCTGCGAGCGTCATGCCGTGGGCGTCGGGAAACTTCTTGAAGAAGTACGTCCGGAGGTCTTCAAGCGAATAGCCCGGCTTCTTCGGGCGCCAATCCCAAAGAAGAAAATCGGGCCGGAAGTACGTCATATAGGCCGCCTCCCCGACGGCCGCGATCACGGCGTCCGTCAATGCGGCGCAGAAGCGCTCCTTCGCCTTGATTTTCTTCCCGACCGCGACGGCGAGGCGGATTTTCCCGTTGACGATTTTCGGGTGGAAACGCAGCGTAGCGAGGTCCGTGTCCTTCAGAAGCGGGTTGACGTAGGTCGAGAGGTCGGCTTCGGGTCGACCGCTTTGCAGGAAGGTCCAGCGGTCGGTGATTCCCTCGGGCATACGCTTCAGGAATTCGCGCAACGCAAACAACTCGCTCTTTGTGCTGCCGGCGCCGAGTTGCAGGACGGGCTTCCCTTCTTCGTCGAGACCGACCTTCCGGAGCCACGCTTTGCTGAAAACGGAAATCGGCCCCTCGATCACGAGCCGCGGGTCCACGTCGGCGCGTTCGGCCAAAGAGATCTGTCGCACCATCAAATCTTCCGACTCTTCGACGGTGCGCCCGACGATTTCGGCTCGCTCTTCAAAGCTCAGGCGCGGGAGGATTTCGGTCGCGTACTGCAAGGCGCGGCCCATGGAATATATTGCTCGGGAATCGGGTTCGTATTCCTGCGACGCGAGGAGCGTTTCGAACCCCGCGCGATAGCTCCCGTTCGCAAGGTACCCCATGCCGAGAAGCCGCAGCACGTGGGCGCGATCGGACGGCTTCGTCACTTTCGGGAGAAGCTCCTGCAAGAGGTCGATCGAGCGCTTGCGACTGTACACGTCAACGTAAAAGTTGTCGAACGTGAGCAAAAGCACTCGAGCGTATTCGATCGTCAAGTCGATGTTTTTCGTCCCGGGAATGGCTTCAAGCGTGTGTGCGAGGATGTCGTAGCCCGCTTCCGGCGTCCAGCGCGCGACGTGTTCGAGCCATCCCTTGCGATCGTCCTTCGCGGGGAGATTGCGAAGGTCGAACGCTTCGTCTTCTTCCTCCTCGGTCATCTCGCGCCAGACGGGCTCATACCCCGTAAGGAGCGGTTCGACGCACGTTGGGCCGAGGCTCAGCGTCAGGAGGATCGCGTCCCGGTTGCCGTCCTTCGAGATGATTTCCGCGCGGAACGGATTCGCAATGCGCACGCGCTCGACTTCGCCGTAGGCACCGCTCCAAACGCCCCGCGCGATCATGCGGACGGCTTCCGGATCGAGCATCGAAATCGCCGCGAGCGACATGTTGAATTCGATCGTGAGCGAAGGAATCTGCAAGGTCGACGTTGAGACGTGAAGGCCCTCGGGCGTGCGCGTCGGTTCGGTCGCTCTCAGGATCCGAAGGTTCTTTTTGAGTTTCTCAGGGTCGACCATGATCGAGCGGGTCAACTCGCGGAACTCGGCGTACTGGTAGTAGTCGAACGCGCCTTTTTTGAGCTTGTCGAGATCCTGCTCGTCGATGATCGGGTCGGCGAGGTCCGCGACCTTCTCAGGGAGCGTTCGGTTCGACTTCAGGACTTTGCGAAGCTTCCTCCGGAGCCGCCGGAAAAACGTCGGTTCGGAGAGGTGCATCTCCCGAATCGTTTCGTAAAACTCGATGGCTTCGTTCAAAAGGTCTTCGGCGTCCTGAGGCTGCCCCTCGGCAACGGCTGCAACAACGAAAAAGCGTACCGCACGAATGTCGTACGGAGCGATCTCAAGCACGCGCTCGGCCGCTTCGATCGCCTCGCGGGTCTTGCCGTCGCGAAGGCGCGCTTCCAAAAGGAACATGAGGTACTCGTACGAGTCGACGTCGTCGAGCGAGTCGGGCGCCGCCCATTCGAGGACGTCCAGCGCCCTCACCCGCGTCGAGTAATCGAGATTTTCGAGGCCGGCTCGGGCGTACGTCAGGACGAACTGCAGGTCGCGCGCGACCTCCTCTTTCGTGAAGCGCTTCCGGCGCAGTCCCTGTTGAAGGACCTCATCGAGATAATCGAACCGTCCGGGACTGTCCTGCAAGACTTCGAGCTCCCTGAGGTTTTTGGGTTTGAGGATCATTTTGTTCTCGCTTTCGGGGCCGGGCTCGCCGAACCGTCAGGGGGTTCGGCACGGGCCAGGTATAAGGATGGTTTGTTCGGGGCGCGCGTCCATAAGGCGCCTCCCCTTCGGTCGAAAAAGAGCGGGCGCTGTGCTCGCTACTTCTTCGTCCCGAAGCGCTCGGGCGATCTCTGAAGCCTGCAAATCCTCGTTTCGGACGTGATCGGGCAGCGGGTTCGGTGCACGATGTTTTCTCCATTCCTTGACCGGGCGCCTTTCGACGGGCGGTCGCGGTCGGTCTGTGTGGTGTTCCATTGTAGGGAAGCTTGTTCGAGAGCATCGGGGCCGGTCTCGTCACACGGGTTCGTCGTTCGGCCGTGCGCGAGCGCGAAGCCCGATAGACGTCGGCCCCGGGAAGTCAATCAATGCTCCCGGGGCCGACGGCGGGTTTCGAGCCTTTCGCGGCGTGTTGCGTCCTGCGAAGCAGTCGCGTTTTCAGCCCGAGCTCACGATCGGACGACCGATTTCATTACCGCTATTGTTTCTTGGGGACGTCGCGGTATTGCCGGACTTTCCCGTTGACGTCGACGAAGAACCCCTTACGGCGCTTGCGTGTCTGAAAGCAGCCGAATTGGGGTTCGGGGACTTCCGGACCGTAGGCGCCGTCAAGGGCCTTGAAGATGTCCCCGCGACAGGCGTTCTCGTACGAAATCCTCGCACGGCGTTCCTGACCTTCTTCGAACGCGACTTCGAACTTTTTCACGACGGACGTCGGGTCGGCGAGTTCTGCCTCATCGAGCATTGCGAACGCCCCGAGCGGCGCGAGGGCCGCTCGGGCGGCCGACGGGTCGTTGAGAGCGAGCGTTTGGATGAAGGTGAGCGGGAAGAGCGACCGATAGACGGCCCACTTAACGCCCTTTTCGGCCGAGAACCAACGGGACGCTTCGAGGAGCGCCTGATCGGGTCGCCAGAGAACGAGATTCATGTACGTGCGATTTTCGCCGTAGGCCATTCCGACCATGCGGGCCGCGCCCGTGCCTTCGAGGTGGAGACGGAAGTTCACGACCACGGTAGTGGGGTCGAGAACGAACTCGTTCGTCTCTTCCGAACGGGCGATTTCAAACGCAATCGTCACGGGTTGCGCGCCGTAGGACTGCATGAGTCGGGAAAAGCGCAGGCCGGGAGCCTGCGGGTCGACGAAAATCTTCGGGTCGAAAAGCCCCCGGAAAAAGGTGTCACCCGATTTGATGTCGGCAAAAAGCGGCGCTTCGGGGCGCGTGTCGATCTCGTAAAAACCGGCCGCGCGGGCGGCGTCGGGATGACGGCCCGCCTCGCGACCTCGGTTGTTCCTTTCAAATTTCTGTTGTAGAAAAAACTTTTCGAGGGTATGGGGGGTGGTTCTGCGCGCCCTCCTCGACTCTTTTCGAATCCTTTGCTTCCCGAACACTGCCGGCGTCCCAGGTACGGTCGACTTCAGCTCGCGAAACTCCTACAAAATAGTGAAAACAAAAGAAAATCGGCCCTGTGAGCGGTTTGATACTCACGGGGCCGATGGTTCAGGGGCGGTCGTGTTCTTTTTTCCGGCTGACGCAAAGAAATTCACAGGGCCCGTAATGTCAGTCGTCGGGAACGAAGAGCGTAGCGGCGCGTTGCCGATCGTTGCAGGCATAGTGAACCTGATCGAGGTCGGGAGCAAAGCGACCGACTCGGAAATCAAGCTCGGGTAGATCTTCAGCTTTCGTCAGGGCGTCCAGTGCGGCGAGCGCCTCGCGGTGGGCCTCCTCGAGGCGGGCGATACGCGCACGGGAAAAGCCGCCGTAGTAATAAACCGTCTTGCACTTCGAAACGTCCTCTTTCACGGCATCGCGCACCAGTGCCTTGAGCGGAAGCTCGATGAACGACGGGCTCATTACGCGCGCGGACGCGTACGCCGCCGCGTCGCAACTGCGGAAGTATGCGCGGGCGGCCGACATGACCCGGGGCGAATTCCACACGAGGCAGGGAATGTAGAAATGGTTCACGCCGGTCATTTCCCCAAGCACGGTGAGGCTTTCCGGGCACGTCTTTTTGAGGTGCGCGAGAAAGCCCTCCGCAACGGGACGCCGCCGGTCGTTTTTCGCCTCTTCGGATTCTCCTGCTACCGAGCGCACGTCGAAATAGAAGACGACCGGCAGCGCGCCCGAGCGCGCATGCCGCTCGAACTGTCTGGCGGAGTTGAACAGTCCGATCCGGAATCCCGCCAAATCGGGGACGACTACCCCTCTGCGAACGTCGGAACCAATCCATCTGTCGGGCCATTCCGAGCAGATCCCCCAAGCCGTGTAAGCCCTGCGCTCGGCCACCAAGCCGTCGAACGTCTGATGTTTCGCGCTTCTGAACTGCTGAAAGAAGAAATGGCGGAATTCCCGAAGGAAGTACGGCCTGAATCGCTTGGATGCCGGACCGCGTACGCTGATGGACCATACGTAACGAAGCCGAACATCCTCGCCGAGCGTGTTGCTTATCAGGCGTTCGGCATAGAGCATCGCTTTTTGCCGATCGGTGCGTCGGATTTCTCCGAGCTCCTTCGACCAGACGTAAAGCCAACAGCCCTTTCCCCAATCGTCCGTTTCGAACCAATGAAGCTGCACCCGCACCTTCTCGGGCCGAATCCCCGGGATCTCGGCGTAGGGAGCGGGAGCGTACGTATCTCCCTGAGCCGGATAGCCTTTCGTCACGTGCCAGCGGTTCCGAAGCGAATCGGGCATGCGGCGAGCGAACCGATCGATGGCATAGCTGAGGCTCATCGCGTATGAGGGCGAGAGGATGAGCGTGAGCACGTCGTTCTCGAAGACGACGGAAATGTTCCAGCCGCAGGCGACGGGAGCAAGCGTTGAAAAAATCGCCTGCATCGCCCGACGGAAATCGTCTTCCGACGACCCGCAGAGCGCCAGAAGCTCGTCGCTTTGCGCTTCGAGGCGTCTCCAGACGTACTCGACGCGGTATTCAAACGGAATGCCCGCAAGGGCGAGCTCGGGTTGGGTGCGAAGCGGCCCCCGGCTCGCCAAATACGCATCGAACGGCAGCGCCCGACGGGCGATGCGCGAACGGGCGGGCTTGTGACCTTTTCTTCTGCGCTTGGGTTCGTTCACGATGTTGACTCCCTACAAAAACCGAGATGAACGTACTCCAGGTGTGACTCGGGGCGTTCCTTTCTTCTCCATTGTAGGAAAACCTTCTCGAGCCCATCGGGGGTGTTGAGCGTGGCTCGAGAACCGGGCCCCTCACCCCGAGGCCGTACGACAGCAAGCTCGACTACAATGAGGCGCCTATTCCGCGAGTCGACTCCAATTTTCGAAATACATGAAGTTTCGCTATCTGCTCTTCACGGGTTTTGCCTCCGTAGCGCTCATCCCGATTGCCGCGCTTACCGTCGTGCAGTTGAACGAACTGCGCCGCGAAGCCCGCGACCAGGACATCGCTCAGGTGACGCTCACGCATGCGACGGCGGAGCGATTGCGCTCGCACCTTTCGATGGCGATGAAGCTCGTGGAAGTGTCGGCCCTCACGGCGGCGGTCCCCATGCAGATGCCCCAATCGGAAGGGGTCGCGCTCACGATGAACGAACACCTGCGGCATTTGTCGGAATCCGTCCGATTCATCCGCAACGCCCACATCGACAATATCGAGCTGCGAACGGTCTACGCCTACCCGAGCATCGAAGCGTTGGAGACGGAATTGAGTGCCCAAGCTCGGCCCTCGCCCGTCTCGGCCGCGTCGGATTTGCGGTCGCCCGCGGGCGATCATCGCCACCTCTGGCACGCCGAGGCGCTGGCGGCTCCACGCGGCAAGGTACTCGTTTCGCCTCCGATGGAATACGGCCCCGAGCGCCGGTCCACGATCGCCATTTCGATTCCCATCGACGGCGAGAAGGCGCGCTTCGGGATTCTCACGGCGTACCTCGATTTGCGATGGATCGGCGAGTACCTCGACATGACGCTGCCGCCCGCAACGAAAATCGAAGTGCTCGACAGCATGGGCGTTCCGATCGTGCCGCTCTCGAACCGTCGGACGCTCGTCGGGTCCGCCGCCACGGAGCGCGACGTCGAACACTTGAGTCGCCTCATCGACAATGCCTCGGCGCTTCAGCCCGTCGGCGACGAGTGGATTGCGGGGAAAACGCGCCTTATGCCCGACCCCTTCGTACATGCCGCCACCGATCGGCTCGACTTGAAGGACGGTCCCACCATGGTCGTTTCCGCCGTGAAGCTTCCCGACGAAGTGGGCGGTTGGACCGTGGTGCTCCTGCGCGACGTCCGGAGCCGCCTCACCTCACAGGCCCGCGTCTGGGAGCGTGCGGTCTTTCTCCTTTTCGGCGTTCTCGCCCTTTCCTTTGCCGTCGCGGGCGGTTGCACGAACGGCTTCAGCCGCTCGGTCGAGCAGCTGAAGCGCTACGTAACGCGGCTCGGGCAAGGAAACCCGCATCCCGATCCCGAGGACCGCGTGAGTTTCCCCGCGGAATTGCGCCTCGTGCAGGAAGCGCTCGAGCAGACGTCCGTTGTCCTCGAGACGCGCTCGCAGGCCCTTCAAGCTCTTAATCGCGACCTCGAACACAAGGTGAAGGAACGCACGGCCGACCTGGACGGTCGCAACCGGTTCCTGCGCGCCCTTCTTGAAGGTATGGCGGAAGGGGTGCTGGTGACCGACAGCGAAGCACGGATCGTGCACCAAAATTCCGTCGCGCGCGAGCTTCTTCACGGCGGACCCGCCGACCACCTCATGGCGGCGGTCCGAGCCGTCATGCAAGAGGATGCCAAACGACCGGACGCCCACGCGACGCTTTACGAGATGGCGGTCAAGCCCCCCGCCGAAGCCTGGCCCGCCGACTCGGGCAAGACGGTGCCCTCCTCGCAGGCCCTGCATCTGCTTCGTTACGAAGGGCGGTCGCTCGAATTCGAATGCTTCCATGTCGACGAGACGCTCGATATGACCATGCGGGCGAGTCACTTCAAGCCGCCCTTCACGGGGTTGCTCGTTCGCGACGTGACGGACCGCGAAGCGACGGCTGCTCTTAAAGAAAGTCTTCTTTCCATTGCGGCCCACGAATTCCGTACGCCCGTGCAGGCGATGCGCATTCAGGTGGAGTCGCTCCTGGCGGAGTACGAGGGTCGCGTGGGGCTCGACGGCGAACGTCGCGAAGTGCGTTGGAACCCGGACTACCGACGCGAAATCCTTCAAAGCCTCGACGCCTCCTCGAAGCACCTCGAAGGGCTCATTCGCGACTGGCTCGACGTCGCCCGCATCGACGGCGGGTGTTTTACGATCGAACCGGAACCGGAACCCGTGTCGCTACCCGTACTCTGGGAGCGTGCCGAAACGCTCGTCCGGTCCGCCTATCCCGATCAGACGCTCACGATCGATTTCGAGCCGGATGCCGAAGGGGTCTACGCGGATGCGGGACGACTCACGCAACTTTTCACGAATCTTCTCCTCAACGCGGGTTGCTACGCGCATCCGGGGATTCCGAGCGTCGTTTCGGTAACGGGCCGCCTCGTCGGGGACGTAACGGACGACGGCACGACCGGCGACGACGACGAACCCTACGTCGAAATGCGCATCAAGGACAACGGCATCGGGATCGGGCCCGAGCACTCCGAACGGATTTTCGACCGGTTCTTCCAGGTTGAAAAAGGCGACAGTCGCTCGAAGGGCGGGATCGGTTTGGGGCTCGTGATTTGCCGCGCTATTTGCAACGCCCACGGCGGAAGCATCGAGCTAGCGAATCCGACGGCGAACGAAGGCGACGCACGACACGACGTCCTGCGGGCGAGCGGGCGAACGGGCGCGGAATTCGTTATCATTCTTCCGGTAATTCCGAAGTAAACTTCCCGAGCCGCGACCCGATATTCGGGCGGGATCCGCTTTTGTTTTCTCCCGACGTCGGCACCGACCGAAAGCGTCGTCTGCTCGGAGGTCCCCTTTCGCAGCTATGGCGCTCTATCACCCCACTATTCTCGTCGTCGACGATGAAAACACCATCCGTACGGGCATTGCGGAAAATCTCAAGCTGATCGGTTATGCCGTCGAGCTTGCCGCCGACGGCGAGGAGGCGCTCAAGCGCTTCGAAGCGATGCAACCCAAGCCCGACCTCGTCATTCTCGACGTGATGATGCCGAAGATGGACGGGTTCGACGTGCTTCGGAAAATCCGTCGCGTGAGTTCGGTTCCGGTGATCATGCTCACCGCCAAGGGCGAAGTTCAAAACAAGGTGTCCGCCTTCCGGCTCGGGGTCGACGACTACCTCACGAAGCCCTTCTCGCTCGACGAACTCCAGGTGCGCATTCAGGCGATCCTGCGTCGTACGCGGCAAGCGGCCGCGACCGTGCGGTCACATACCTACGAAGAGTCCGAAGAACTCGTGAACGGCCCCTTCCGTCTCTCGATGGAGGGGCGTTGCGCCTTTTGGTTCGATACGCCCATTCGCCTTACGGAACTCGAATTTCGGTTCCTGTGGGAGCTGTGCCTCGCGCGCGGGCGCGTCCTCACGCATGAAGAGCTTCTCACCGCCGTCTGGGGCAACCACCCGTCGAATTCCCTCAACGTGCTGCGCGTGACGCTCAACCGCATCCGCCGCAAGCTCGCCCCTCTCAACGTGGAACCCACGCTCATCACGAATTTTTCAAAGGTGGGCTACTCGATGCCCGACTTCTCGAAGTCTCCCTATGCCTACGGTGCCTCGTCCGAGAATGCGAGGGACAACGCCGAACCCCCTGCCGCGGGCGACGTCACGGCACCCGAGCGTGAACCCTAAGCCGGCCGAGCTCCGTGAGGGGCGTACGATCTTGGAAAACCGAGGGATTTGAGATTCTCTCGGTTTTTCTGTTTCGAGAATCGGACGGCCGGTGAAATCCCGCCTTTGAAATCCTTCTTTTTTGGAGTTTCTTTGCCGAAAGGACGGGCCGGAGGTCGGAAAATGAAAAACGGAATTTCCGCCGACATGTGGGACGACCATCCGAAATGTGCGCGGCAAGTTCGTTCTTTGATTTTGAATTCTCTCGTTTTCTAAGGCCGTACACCAATTGGTGCCCTGTTGCAGGTTTGTATTTCACGCAAAACGTAATTTTTGAATTTTCACGACATTTCGGTCTGCAACGTTCATTCCCAATAATTGCTTCTCTTTTTTCGAAAGAGGGTTTATTCTCGTCGTGAGGTCGAGAATTTTCTTTCGACCCTTTTCCAGATCGGAGGCCGTATGGCCCCTAAAACTCATCGGGTCGTCGATATTGCCGTCGAACTCGATCGGGAGACGTTGAGTCGCCTGAGCGAAATGCCCGAACTGCGCGCGTGCGGCCTCGACGCAGCTTTCGAATGTTTTGTCCGCGAAACGCTCGCCGAAGGCGACTTTCCGTTTCGCTCCGAATTCCGCGTGGTGCCCGAAGGGCCCGGGCCGGATCCCGACCCCGAGGACGATCTGCCGCCCGCGGGGTTGAAGGTCGCGAATGCCAAATGGCTCGGTTGAGGGAACGAACGTAACGTCTGCCTTTCCCGCCGACCGACCCTCGGCCGCAAGTACCCGAGCCGACGACCCCGATGACATACGGGGCTCTTCCGGCCGTGAAGCCGCCCGAGCTCCGTCGTCGTTTCAGAACTTCCGAAAGCACACCCTCCGACGCTTTGAAACAAACCGAACGTTTTTTCGGTAGAGAGCAAACCTTCGTTCCCGTATCTTCCTCTTTCCGCGCCGCCCCGAATCCGTCCTTTCACGCCACACGATCGGTCCTTCGACGCCACCCTCGGGGCGACAACGTCGTTACCTCGAGCGACTGTTTTGCTCCATTCGTCGACCAATGAAAAACCAATAAAATCAAAGCTTTGCTGAAAAACGGCTCTTTGCGTGCCGTCATTTTGACTAAGCTGAATTCCTCATCGGGGGCGTGCGGGCCTTTGCGACAATCGATGAAACGCCTTGCGCTCGATGCCGCATTGAAGCAGCTTTCGAGCGCCTCAACCCCCTTATTTGAAGCCCGCTTTCCATCCCAAGAGGTGCCCCATGGCCGTCAATCTCAAGAACCGCAGCCTTCTGAGTCTCGTTCACCACACGCCCGCCGAAATCAACTACCTCGTCGAGCTTGCCGCCGATCTGAAGCAGGCGAAGCGTCTCGGCAACGAACCGAAGCGCCTCCTCGGCAAGAACATCGCCCTCATCTTCGAAAAGACCTCCACCCGCACGCGTTCCGCCTTCGAAGTCGCCGCCTATGACCAGGGCGCCCACACGACGTATTTCGAACCGAGCACGTCGCAGATCGGTCACAAGGAAAGCATCAAGGATACGGCCCGCGTGTTGGGCGGCATGTACGATGCGATCGAATACCGGGGCTTCTCGCAAAAGACCGTCGAAGAGCTCGCCGCCTACTCGGGCGTTCCCGTCTTCAACGGCCTCACCGACGAATGGCACCCGACGCAGATGCTCTGCGACCTTCTCACGATGAAGGAACACTCCGGCAAGCCCTGGTCCGAAATCGCCTTTACCTACCTCGGCGACGCCCGCTTCAATACCGGGAACTCGCTCCTCCTTGTGGGTGCCAAGATGGGCATGGACGTGCGCATCGCTTCTCCCGCGGCGCTTCGTCCCTCGGACGAGCTGATTGCGCTTTGCAAGTCGATCGCCGAAACGACGGGCGCCAAGATCACCATCACCGAGGACCCCGTCGAAGCCGTGAAGGGGACGGACTTCATCCACACCGACATCTGGGTCTCGATGGGCGAACCGAAGGAAGTCTGGGACGAACGCATTGCGTTGTTGCTTCCCTACCAGGTGAACGCCGAACTCATGGCCGCTTCGGGCAACCCCAAGGTCGCATTCATGCACTGCCTTCCCGCCTTCCATAATACGGAGACCACGATCGGGAAGGAAATTGCCGCGCTTTACCCGCAGTTTGCAAACGGTATCGAAGTGACCGAAGAAGTCTTCGAATCGCCCGCTTCGATCGTCTTCCAACAGGCCGCGAACCGTCTCCACACGATCAAGGCCGCGCTCGTCGCCGCGCTCGGCTGACGAGCGCCGCGTTCCGTTGCGCCGGTGAGAATCCGGTTTCCCCCGGCGCGACGCGGTCAAGAACGTCGAAAGCCCCGCCACACGTGCGGGGCTTTCGACGTTTTCGAGTCTGTGCTACGATGCTCCTTAGGAAAACGAAAGCTCGGCAAGGGCAGCTCCCCACCAAAGGACGAGATACCGCCTAAGGGAGCAAGGTCGCCCGGCAAGCCGTAGGATGCCGCACTCACCGGAGTCACTCGTAGACGGAAGGGACGTGCGGCATTTTCCTTTTCCACTCAGCCGACGTTCGGACGTCCCCAACGCAGAAAGCCCCGCCGAAGAAGCGGGGCTTCGTGCTTTCGGACGCGGGCTCGGATTCCAAGCCTCACGCCACGTTGATGCGTTCCGCTTCCCGCCCGTCGTAGCCGTACCGTCGACGGTTCGCGAGGATCATGAAGGCGGACAAAACGAAGGCTGCGGCTTCCGCCCCCGGGGCCGAGAGCCAGAGGCCGATCTCGCCGAAGAGCTTCGGGAAAACGAGGATCGCGCCCGTCACGAAAAGGAACGTGTGGCTGAAGGAGACGACGGTCGCGCGCCGTCCGTCACCGAAGGCCGTAAAAAGATAGGCCGCAAAGAGGTTCGGCCCCGTGAACAAAAGCGAGAGCGCGTAAAGCGGGAAGTAGTCAGCGACGAGCGACGCGACGTGCGGCGAATTGTCGACGAAGGCCGCGAGCACGTCGTCCGCGAAGAAGTACGAAAGCGCGTAGGCCGAAAGCGAAAAGACCGCAAGGAGCACGAACGCTTCGTTCAAAACGCGCTTCAGGCGCGACCAGTTGCGGTTTCCGTAGTTGTAGCCGATGACGGGCGAAACCGCCTCCGAGAGCCCGTAGAAAATGGCGTTGAAGACGTAGCTCGCATACATCGCGACCGTGAGGGCCGCCACGCCGTCGACGCCGAGCGACTTCTGGAAGGCGGAATTGAATAGGAAAAGCGTCACGGCGTGCGAGAGGTACGCGACCATCTCCGAAACCCCGCTCGTCGCGGCGTTTTTCACGGCCTGCCACTCGGGAACACGGAAGGAAAAGCGCAGCGCCGCGTTCTTTCTGCGGAAGAAGTACCATGCACACGCCACGCACACCATCCACGAGATCGAGGTCGCCCAGGCGGCGCCCGTCATCCCGAAGCCCATCGGCCCCATGAAGAGAATGTCGAGCACGACGTTCGTGACGCCCGAGGCGACCGAGACCGCGAGCCCTACCTTCGGGAACCCCGCCGTCGTGAAAAAGGTCTGCGCGGCGACGTTCACGAGGAGCGCAGGCATCGTCACGAGCGCCACGTGCTGGTAGGCTTCGGCGTACGGTACCTCGTCGGGGCCGATTTCGAGGAACACCATGAGTTGGTCGAGAAAGATCCAACCGAGTAAGCCCAGGACCGCCCCGAGAACGGCTTCCGCGATGAAGATCGAACTCAGGGCGCGCTCGGCCCCTTCCTTGTCGCCCGCGCCGAGGCGTCGCGCGATGACGGAGGCGCCGCCCGCGGAAAGCATGATCCCGAAGGCCATGAGCACGCTCGACAAGGGCCAGACGAGATTGAGCGCTGCGAGCGCGTTCGTACCGAGGTAGTGGCTGATGAGGGCGCCGTCCGCGACCATGTAGCTCATGATGAAGAGTGACATCCCCATGCGCGGCAACGCAAAGCGAAAGAGCCCCCAGGTCGTGAAGTCACGGCCGAGCCGCCGTGCGGTTTCGTTCACGAGCGGACCTCCCGCGGGTCGGCTTGAAGCCGGGGATTACAATCGCGTGACGCTCTCACTGTCGCGGTCATGATGACGGGTTCCTCTGTTGTTCGACCGCCGTATTATTGCTGCGTCCCGAGCCCGAGTGCAAACCGGCCGCTTGCCCGAAGCGCCGCGAATCGGGCCGTTTCCTGCCTGTTTCCCTCGCTCCTCTCTTCAGCGGTCGCTCCGAGAAAGGCCCTGACAGCAACGGCCGGGGGCCTTGGATGCGGGCTTAATGGACCCGCAGCGTTGCTCGGTCAAAAACGCCAAGGCCGCTTCTTTTGGAAGTCGGCCGCGCGGTAAGTCGCCGTTGAGTAGAACCGGATGCGCCACGGAACGGTTGCGACACGAGCCGACAGGTCTTCCTCCCTCACCCGCGGGAACGGTCCCTCGCGCCACCACTTCGTGTAGCGGTTTCCGGGTTCCGCCAGGATGGATTCGAAGTCCTTGTCGCGTGCGGTCGGATACTGCTTGAAAAAGTGTCGCCGGAATTCGGTAAGGTACACGGTCTTGCCTTTTTTCCGAGAGGGGCCGCGGGCCACAACCCAATACACGTTTCGGAGCTTCGCGGCTTCTCCGATGGCGTTGTCGATCAGTTGGTCGGCGTAGAAATCCGCCTTTGCAGGATCGGTCCGCCGCACTTCGCCCAATTCTTTCGACCAGAGGGAGAGACTGCATTGTCCGATTTGGCTCATCCTTATCCGGACGCGTACCGTCTCGGGACGAATCTCGGGAGTCGCCGCATAGGCCGGCGGATCGAGCAGGTTTTTGAGGCGCGGCAGCCCCGCCGTGACCTGCCAGTGTCCGCGCAACGACTCGGGCATGCACCGCGCGAAGGCGTTGATGTTCCCGGCGTGCTTCGGGTAGCCGCCCGTCGAAAGAATCAAACGGATCGCTCCGCCTTCGTAAATCACGATGGTTCGCCAGTCACGGGCAAGGGGCGCCATGGTTGCGTAAATCCAACGAGCCGCACGCCGAAACGCTTTCTCGGATTCGGCGCATTGAGCGTGCAGACGATCGCTTTCCGCCTCGAGCTTTTCCCAGATCCGGACGGGATCGAAGGCTGCCGCGATGACGAAATCGCGCTCGCTCGGGCGGCCCTCCTCGGTGTACGGCTCGGTCGGGAGAGCGTGTGGCATGCAGGCTTTCCGTTTCTTCGCGGACGCACGTCGCGAGGCGGCGATTTTGGTCATTCGGAGCCCTCCTTTGAATTTCGGGTGTTCGGTGCATTGTAGGGCGGACCGTCCGTATGGCTCGGGGCCGCAACACCTTTCGACGGAGCGCTTTTGAACGGGCGTTGCGTGCTACTATGAAACGCACGAAAACCGTGAATGCCGTAACTTCCTTGGTAGGCCGAGAAACCGCGAACGAGGCCGGATACTGTATTCACGGGGCGCCCGTTTCAGACTCGGATCCCTCGGAGAGAACAGTCTGAACGGGCGTTTTCGTATTTGCACAATCTGGAGCAACCCTGACCCGAACGAATGTCGCCGTCTCGCGATGCCCCGACTTCCTGAGGCAGCGACCCGTCGCAGCTCGCCTCTCCTCTTCGCCCTCCTCTGTGATCGGCTTTATCAGGCAAAAGAAATCCCGCTCGTAGTGTGAGCGGGATCGAAATGTTTGCGCGAGCGGTCGGGGCTTCGAGGTTCTTCGGATGCCGTTTGGCCTCCTTCCCCTCATTCCCTTCTTTTCGGAAGTCCCCCGGGCGCCCTTGATCGCCCGGGGGCTTCCCCGCTTCGCGGATGCTTGCGGATTCGACGGGATTTGTCTTAACGCACGTTACGAAGCGGCAAGCGCTTCCGCGTGCAGATCCTGAAGGTCGTAGACGTCCCCCTTGCGACCCGCGCGGATGCCTTCGGCAGCGGCAAGGCCGCCCGCCATCGTCGTGTAGTACGTCACCTGTTCCGCAAGGCACGTGCGGCGGATGGCGGCCGCGTCGTCGAGTTCGCTTTCGTGTTCCGCGACCGACATCACGACGAGGCTGATCTCGTGGTTCTTGATGAGGTCGATCACGTTCGGGCGCCCTTCGTGCACGCGACTCACACTGCGGCAGGGAATGCCCGCCGAGAGAATAACTTTCGCCGTACCTTCGGTGGCGATGAGTTCAAAGCCTGCGTGCGCGAGCTCGTGCGCGCAGACGATGGCTTTGGCCTTGTCGGAATTGCGTACCGAGATGAAACACGTGCCGCTCTCGGGGAGGCTCGAAGCCGCCGCGACCTGGCTCTTCCTGAGCGCTTCCGCAAAGGTGCGCCCCACCCCCATCACTTCGCCCGTCGAACGCATTTCCGGCCCCAAGACGGGGTCGACGCCGAGGAACTTCGCAAACGGGAACACCGCTTCCTTGACGCAATAGTAAGGCGGCGCCTTTTCGAGCGTTTCGACGTCAAATCCCTGCGCGGCAAGCGTTTCGCCCGCCATCGCACGTACGGCGATCTTCGCCAGGGGGCGCCCCGTCGCCTTCGAAACGAAGGGGACCGTACGCGAGGCGCGGGGATTCACTTCGAGGACGTAAATGTCGGGGTTCGCGGCGTGCGGATTTTGGATCGCAAACTGCACGTTCATGAGACCGACGACTCCGAGGGCCTTCGCCATGGCGCGCGTCTGGCGGCGGATTTCGGCGACGACCTCGTCCGAAAGACTGTAGGGCGGGAGCGAGCACGCGGAGTCGCCGGAATGGACGCCCGCCTGTTCGATGTGTTCCATCACGCCCGCAACGGCGACGGTCTCCCCGTCGCAGACGGCATCGACGTCGAGTTCGATTGCGTCGTCGAGGAACCGGTCGAGAAGCACCGGGCTTTCGGGGCTCACCTTCACGGCCTTCGTCATGTAGAGTTCGAGGCGCTCCGGCGTATGCACGATTTCCATTGCGCGGCCGCCCAAGACGTAGCTCGGACGCACGACGAGGGGATAGCCGATTTCGGCCGCCTTCTCAAGCGCCTCCGCTTCCGTGCGGGCCGTGCGGTTGGGCGGCTGCTTGAGGCCCAATTCGTTGATGAGGGCCTGGAAGCGTTCGCGGTCTTCGGCGCGGTCGATCGCATCCGGGGACGTACCGATCACGGGGACTCCGGCCTTTTCCAGCGCGCGACAGATCTTGAGCGGCGTCTGACCGCCGTACTGCACGATCACGCCGTCGGGCTTTTCAACGTCGCAAATCGCGAGCACGTCTTCGAGCGTCACCGGTTCGAAGTAGAGGCGGTCCGAGGTGTCGTAGTCGGTCGAGACGGTTTCCGGGTTGCAGTTCACCATGATGGTTTCCCAGCCGTCTTCGCGAAGGGCCATCGCGGCGTGCACGCAGCAGTAGTCGAATTCGATCCCCTGACCGATGCGGTTGGGACCGCCGCCGAGCACCATGACCTTCTTCTTCGCGGTCGGATTCGCTTCGTTGGCGTCCGTCGAACCGTACGTCGAATAGAGGTATGCGGTCGTCGTTGAGAATTCCGCTGCGCAGGTGTCGACGCGCTTGTAGACGGGGAGAATTCCGTGCGCGTGACGCAGAGCCCGCACGTCGGATTCATCGGCGTTCACGAGCGCGGCGATACGCTTGTCGGAAAAGCCGAGCGCTTTCAGGTTCTTCAAGTCCGACGCATCGAGTTCCGTCAGAGCGTGACCCTTCACGGCCGTTTCCGTTTCGACGATTTCGGCGATTTCGCGCAGGAACCAGGGGTCGATCTTCGTGTGGCGGTGGATTTCGTCCAGGGACATGCCGAGGCGCATCGCGTCCGCGACGTAGAAAATGCGTTCGGGTCCGGGAACCGTAAGTTCGCGAACGAGCTTCGAGGTGTCGGTCGTGACGGGCGTGAGACCGTCTTTACCCGTTTCCAGACCGCGCAGCGCCTTTTGCAGGGATTCCGCAAAGCTCCGACCGATCGCCATCACTTCGCCCACGGACTTCATCTGGGTCGTAAGGCGGTCGTCGGCGGCGGGGAACTTTTCAAAGGCAAAGCGCGGGCACTTCGTGACGACGTAGTCGATCGAGGGTTCGAACGAGGCCGGGGTCTTTCCGCCCGTCATGTCGTTCTTCAATTCGTCGAGCGTATAGCCGACGGCGAGCTTTGCCGCGATCTTCGCGATCGGGAAACCGGTCGCCTTCGAAGCAAGGGCCGAGGAGCGCGAGACGCGGGGATTCATTTCGATCACGATCATGCGCCCGGTCTTCGGGTCGAGCGCGAACTGAACGTTCGAGCCCCCGGTGTCCACGCCGATCACGCGCAAAACGGCCATCGACGCGTCGCGCATCGCCTGATATTCGCGGTCCGTGAGGGTTTGAGCGGGCGCCACCGTGATGGAGTCCCCGGTGTGAACGCCCATCGGGTCGAAGTTTTCGATGGAGCACACGATGATCGTGTTGTCCGCCTTGTCGCGGACCACTTCCATTTCGAATTCCTTCCAGCCGAGGAGCGACTCTTCGATGAGGACTTCGTGCGTGGGCGAGAGTTCCAGACCGCGCGAGACGATTTCGTCGAATTCGGCCGTGTTGTAGGCGATGCCGCCCCCGGAACCGCCGAGCGTGAAGGACGGACGAATGACGGCGGGAAAGCCCGTCGTCTTGAGAATGGCCTTCGCTTCGGCGAGCGTGTGCGCAACGCCCGAGCGTGCCGATTCGAGCCCGATCGAGGTCATCAGTTCTTTGAAGCGTTCGCGGTCTTCGGCCTTGTCGATCGCTTCCGGGGTGGCGCCGATCAATTCCACGTCGTATTTGTCGAGCACCCCTTCGCGCACGAGATCCATGGCGCAGTTCAAGGCCGTCTGACCGCCCATCGTCGGGAGAATCGCGTCGGGGCGTTCCTTTTCGATGATGCGTTCGAGCGTCTGCCACGTGATCGGCTCGATGTAGGTCGCATCCGCCGTCTGCGGATCCGTCATGATGGTGGCGGGGTTCGAATTGACGAGAATCGTGCGGTAGCCTTCTTCGCGCAATACGCGGCAGGCCTGAACGCCCGAGTAGTCGAATTCGCAAGCCTGACCGATGACGATCGGACCCGCACCGATGATGAGAATGGAATGAATGTCTGTACGTTTGGGCATGATGTGTCCTTGTCGGTCGGGGTCAGTTCGCGGCGGAGGCCTTCTTGGCGGCCATCAGTTCGACAAAGTGCGCGAAAAGGGGCGAGATGTCGTGCGGACCGGGGCTCGCTTCGGGGTGGCCCTGGAAGCAGAAGGCGGGCGCGTCCGTGAGTTCGAATCCCTGAAGCGATCCGTCGAAAAGCGACCGGTGCGTCACGACGGCATTCTCGGGGAGCGTCTCGGCGTCGACCGCAAACCCGTGATTCTGGCTCGTGATGTAGACGCGGTGCGTGCGCACGTCTTCGACGGGGTGGTTCCCGCCGTGGTGACCGAACTTCATCTTGAGGGTCTTCGCTCCGACCGCAAGGCCCATGATCTGGTGCCCGAGGCAGATGCCGAAGAGCGGCACCTTGGCGGCGATCGCCTTCTTCGCGACCTCGATCGCGTACGTGCAGGGCGCGGGGTCCCCCGGGCCGTTCGAGAGGAAGATCCCGTCGGGATTCATGGCCATTGCGTCTTCAAAGCTCGTGCGCGCCGGAACGACCGTCACTTTCACGCCCGCAGCCGCGAGCATGCGCAGAATGTTCTTCTTGATCCCGAAGTCGTAGGCGACGACGTGATAGGGCTGCTCCGCAGGCGTCACAAAGCCCGCGGCCCGCTCGGCGGTCGCATTTTTCCACGTCCCTTCGGTCCATTCGTAGGGGGCCTTCGTCGTAACGACGCTTGCGAGGTCCTGCCCCACCATCTGCCCCCAGGAAGCGGCGGCCGTCTTCGCCTTTTCGAGATCGGCCTCGGTCAGTTCGCCCTTTTCCGCGGCGACGATCGCGCCCGGCTGCGCCCCCGTCGAGCGCAGGTGCATCGTGAGCGCACGCGTATCGATGTCCGTGATCGCGACGATCCCTTCCTCGCGCAGGACGTCGACCAAGGCGCGCTCGCTGCGCGCATTCGACGGAACTTCCGTCATGCGGTTCACGATCAAACCCGCAGCCGCGATCGCGCGACTTTCCATGTCTTCGGCATTCCAGCCGGTGTTACCCACGTGCGCCACGGTAAGCGTCACAAGTTGGCCCGTATAGGACGGATCCGTCAGGATTTCCTGGTAACCCGTCATCGACGTATTGAAAACGGTCTCACCCGAGGCCAATCCCGGAGCGCCCGCAGAGCGCCCCCGAAAGATCCGTCCGTCCGAGAGTACCAGTGCCGCTTCGGGCCGTTTGTGCGTAAGAAGTGCCACGTTGTTCTCCTTCGTTTGTAATTCGGATCGTGCCGAAAAACTCTGTCTTTCGACGTCAAAGTTTTGTCATTCTATGTAAGTTCTTCGGGGAATCCGTCGAACCGATTAAGGAGAACACCCAAGAGGCTTTGCGCCTCTTCGTGAGAAAAAATGGTTCTTCGAACCCCTAAAATTGTCGGCAAATACTCGTCCGAATGGCATTTCCGGTCGAATCCGCAGGGGCTTTTCGAGTTGCGTTCAGAGGTCGTTCGGAGCTCGTTTCGCCATCGGACCGTATCCCGAGACGACGTTCGAAATCTCTTCTCCGAGGCTCGTGCGATGCGGTACTGCGAATCGTTTACGGCATCCTTCCAAGAAGTTACCCGAATGCCTCCGGGACGCTTCGGTCCGCGTTGAGTTCGACTACGTCGCCTTTCACGGGTTCTTCCACGATGCACTGCAATGTCTTAGATTCGCTTTGTTTTCAGATCGGACGGGACTCTCGCGATCATACGTTCTCCGCGGAAGCGGCTCCCGAACGCATTTTTCGGCCTACCCCCTCCCCCCACCCCCTCCCCACCCTGTTGCCTGACGCGCGCC
>ENA-UERU01000098-UERU01000098.1-human-gut-metagenome-genome-assembly--contig:-NODE-98-length-84912-cov-12.596523_pt1 | contig 84912 bp, 69 predicted proteins | sample MGYA00242988_ERZ507989 | MGnify/ENA primary metagenome ERZ507989 (study PRJEB26167, sample SAMN06115519) | human gut metagenome | host: Homo sapiens | place: China:Hunan | collected 2015-08-21 | study...
GAGAATATCAATGATTTTCTTGACAGGATTCCGGAAGAGGAAACAGAAATCAATTATCTGACAGAACATGAATTAGGACTGATCATAAATAATGAATGCCCTATTCCGGTATTGCGAAAGGCTATCATTTTCGCCTGTATAACAGGCTTCAGAAGAAGTGACATACTTGCTTTGAAGTGGGAGGACATCAAGGAATTGCCCAAAGGCGGATGGTGTGTATTTAAACGTATGCAGAAAACAAAGAACATGGCAAACGTTCCTATCGGAGACGATCTTATGGAAGTTATCGGGCCACGTGGTGAAGGACTCGTATTTAACGGACTGACCACATATATGCTGACCTATCCGATGAAAAGATGGTTCAAAAGCATAGGCATAAAGAAAGACTTGCACTTCCATTGTACACGTCATACATACGCTACCCTGTCACTGGCTCTCGGTACAGATATCATTACTATCAAGAATGTACTCGGACATAAACAGGAAAGTACCACAATGCGATATACCAAAGTCGTGAACCCATTAAAGGAACAAGCTGCAAAACGATTAAGCATTAATACAATCAGTCAAAACACGGAACAATATGAAAAAGGCAATTTCTAAAATCAATCCATTCCGATATGCAAAAAAGTTGCATATCGGTTATATCTGGCTAATAGCAGTACTTCTGCTATTAGTCGTTGGTGTTATCTGTTCAGGAGCAAAGGTGTATAAATACAGTCCCATACTCTCGGTTGTTTCCTACTCTTTGGCCACTATCAGTCTTATAGCGATAATTATTATGATAGTGCGGAAAATCTCCGATATGAAGATTCAAAGTGAACTGGACAAATATATTCTTGTGCTGAATGAGCATAAGGATGATCAGGAATGGTTACATAAAGAACTTACTTACGTTAATCTGAGGATATATAACAAGACAAACGGACATTTATACCGGTGCAAGAAAAAACTGCTGGAAGAATACAAAAATGAGGCAAACAATGAAAGTGTAGCCGAAGAGCTACTGATACGACTTAAAGAACAGGAAAACCGCCATCAACAGCAAATCGAAAAGATTGAGGAACTTCTCGTAAATGACCAGAAGCCATTACAGTATTATCTGGATGCAATAGAGAATAACGGCAATGATAATCCGGCCGATGACAGATCTACAAGATTATGCAAACTGTTTTCTTTTATTTATAATTATATCAGCACGGAATTGGACGATTGTCTCAAGCCCTATGAAATTGAATATTTTAAAAAGTATGCCTTTGCTCAAATTACAGGTATGCCAATAGAGGAAGATATACAATACCCGATTTCTGAAATCTACAGAATGTCAAAGACTGACTTGGGAGCTTTCATTCATAACCTCTATATAATGTGCCACTATTGTAGAACAGACCTAAAGAAAACCGATTTCTTCAATGGGTGCCAGAAGTTCATATCAGCTTCTTTCTGCACTGCCAATGTATTATTCAAGAACAGTACAAGATTGGCAACCAATTCCCGTATTGAGGCCATAAATATGAAAAAAAGCAATTTCTTCAGCGAATATCTGAAAGAAATCCAGTAGAAACAAATAAAATCCTTATTACTGAAGATTCCTGTAAAACTGAATTTAAAGTTTTATGGGACTCTTTTTTTATGTCAGCCGGATACATATAAATCGTAGTATAAACACGCAGAATTACAGTATATTACATTGTAGTTGTTAAAAGTTTGAGGAAAGCATGAGGACCGCATGAGGAATTCATGAGGACATGCTTTTTTATCCATCATTTGCCATTCTTTTGCAGAGAAATCAAATTTTTACAAATGATGAAAAACGAAAACAATGTTTTTGGCAAAGTTACACATGATAACTTGCCGCAGGCTGTAGAGCACCTCATAAAAATGATGGAGGAACAGGCTCAGAATTCTAAAAATAACATGTCGGTGGAAGATGATGAGATATCCATCGAAGAAGTAAGTTCTCTTATAAAGAAAAGCGTGAGTACCATTTACCGGTATACTTGTCAAAACAGTATTCCTCATTCTAAGCAGGGCAATACACTCCATTTCTACCGGTCTGAGATTCTCGAATGGATGAAGATGCACAAGAAGAAATGTATTAATGAACTCTCTGATGAAGCACATATTGAGTCTTTCAGGGTATTAAACCGTGATTAACAGGTATGGGAGAAAGTAGAATAACTCCAAGTGGTATAATAAATGATGCTGTCAGCATGATAGGCAAAATGAACGACTCTTCATTTCCTATTGATGTTTTCCCCAATAAGATAAGAAACATCATTCTGAATATGTATGAGTACCTAGCATTTCCTATCGACTACACAGCGTGCAGTATGATGACAGCCATTTCCACTTGTATAGGCAATACACATATCCTTCATTTCAAAACGGGATGGGATATCAAGTGTATCATATATATGGCTCTCGTCGGAAGGCCGGGTGCCAATAAAAGCCATCCTCTGAAAACAGCCTTCGAACCTCTGTTCAGATTTGATAAGGAGCAGAAGAAAATATATAACGAAGAGTACAGAAAGTATGAATCAATAATGAGCTTGAGTAAAAAGGAACGTCTGGAACAGGGATTTGATATGTTTCCCAAGGAACCTGTACGCACCCGATTTCTGGTTTCTGATATCACACAGGAAGCTATGGCAAAGTCTATATCAGAGAATCCGCGCGGTATTTGCCTTTACATGGATGAACTGCAAGGGTGGATCAATAATTTCACACGCTATAACAAAGGTTCGGAAGAACAGTTCTACATATCACTGTTCAATGGGTACATGTATATTTCCGACCGTAAAATGAATACAAACAATATCATGATTGACTCTCCGTTTTCCAATGTGATAGGTACAATTCAGCCGGAAATACTTATCGATACATTCAAAGGAAGTAAAAGCAATAATGGTTTCCTTGACCGTATTCTTTTGCCATACCTGAAATTCAGGATAAGCTATACTGGAAAGATGATGATATTGACATGAGCCATTTCAATGAATGGAACACGATTATGCAATCGTTCATCAGAATGAAAATAGAACATGATGAGCACGGAAACATAAATCCTACAAGACTGGAATATGAACCTGGAGCCAGACGAAAGATTATGGAATGGCAGCATCAATGGGCAGATATGTTGAACATGGAGGAATCGGATAAAAGACGCAGTATATACAGCAAATTTGAGACTTACATTCATAGATTCTGCCTGATCATACAACTGTGCAAATGGGTATGTAATGAAGGTGACAAAAGCTGCATCGATCTTGACAGTGTACTGAAATCTATACGTCTGGTATCCTATTTTAAAAATACCGCCCTGCAGATATGCTCCATGATTGAAGGCGTGATGCTCACTCCCAAGCAGACAGAACTGTTGGAAAAGCTGCCGGATAAGTTTACACGTTCTGAAGGATTGGAAGTAGCCGTCTCCATGAACTGGAGTACCAGCACGTATGACCGATTCCTGAAAAAAGCAACGGGAACTTACCTTTATCACGAATATGGAAATTATAAAAAAGCACAATGACAAAGTGATAAAGTGACAAACTAAGGCTGACTTTATCACTTTGTCACTTTGTCAATCACTAAAAACAGAAAATTATGGAAAACTTCAGATTTATATTGGAGCCGTACAACAGGCACCAGAGGAACAGATATACCTGCCCCTCGTGCGGAAAGCATCGTGAGTTCACCCGTTATATCGATACCCAAGGGGCTATCTCCTTTCCCGAATATGTAGGAAAATGTAACAGAATCAATAATTGTGGTTATCACTATACTCCTGCAATGTATTTTGATGAACATCCGGAATGTAAAGAGTACAATAAATCATTTCCTGTTGTAAAAGACAAGAACCCTGTTGTATGTCATCCAAGACTCCCTCCTGTACGCCGGCTTACCGACACATCTTTTATACCAGATGAAATTATGCAGCAGACAATGAAATGCTATGAACAGAATAACCTGTTTCTGTATCTTGCCAATCATCTGGGATATGAGTCAGCACTGCGTCTGATGAAGACTTACCATGTAGGTACCGCCAGGAAATGGGAAAATGCTACGGTATTCTGGCAAACAGACATATCCGGAAAAATAAGAACCGGGAAAATCATGCAGTATAATGCAGAGACAGGAAAACGTATAAAAGAACCATATGCCCATGTTTCATGGGTACATACAGAGCTTGATATACCAGAATTCCACTTACAACAATGCTACTTCGGAGAACATCTCTTATACAACAGCAGGAAACCCGTTGCCATAGTGGAAAGCGAAAAGACTGCTATCATTGCTTCATTCTATATACCGGAATATATCTGGCTTGCAACGGGAGGTAAAAACGGATGCTTCAACGAGCAGAATTTTGGCGTACTCAAAGGCCGGAATATTGTTCTGTTCCCTGATATCGGAATGACACAGGAATGGAAAGAAAAGTGTATGCAGATGAGAAAAAGAAACATCCGAACTGAGATTTCCGAGTATCTTGAAGAAAATGCAAATGATGTTGAAAGGGTGAACGGATACGACATTGCCGATTACCTTATAAAGGTAAAATCAGGTGAAGCCGTTCTCCAATCCATGACAAGAAAAAATCCTGCTCTAAAACTTTTGATCGAGACTTTCGACCTGGAACTGTCAGGTTTCGGTACTCAATAAAACTACGTTACCCATATCCAACAATATTCTGGAAAAAACGGAATGACAAAAGGAATGTAGTTTTTTCGGTTGGCAAGTTTATGTTTTGGTAATACCAAAACCTCTGAATCCATCCGGGAAGTACCCAACAGAAATCAATTATAAACCGAAAAAAAATAATCAACAGAATGGAACAAAAAAACGACAACAAAAATAAGGCTATCGGTGGCAGACCTCCACTGGACAGAATGGAAAAACGTACAGAGATATTATCATTCAAATGTACCGTATTGGAGCGACATATCATAAACGGTAAAGCCATGACAGCCGGTGTTACATTAGGTGAGTATATAAGAAATACGGCCATAAATGGAAACATAACAGCACGCCTTACACCTGAAGATGTAAAACTGATAAGGAGTCTTTCAGGTATGGCAAACAACCTAAACCAGCTTGCTAAAAATGCAAATACTTTCGGATATGTTTCAGTATCTGAATCCGTGTCAGAACTGGCTGATGAAATAGACAAAATCATTAAACTGATAAAGGCATGATGGGAAAGATTATGAAAAGGAATGAATTCGGTAAGATTGTAAATTATACGATGAAAGGCAACAATAAATCCAAGCTTCTTGCTACCGAAGGAGTGCGTTCAGACAGCAAACAGCATATAGCAGAAAGTTTCAGTTGTCAGGCTGGTTTAAATACAAGAATAAGAACTCCGGTCTATCACATATCATTGAGCTTTTCAAAGCAGGACTCGGGGAAACTGACTGACGATCTTATGGTAAAGATTGCCGGGGAATATATGGAAAAGATGAATATCAAAAACACACAATATATTGTTGTAAGGCATTACGACAGAGAACATCCTCATATACATCTTGTGATAAACCGTGTGGACAATGACGGGAAAACCATAAGCGACAGTAATGACCGCATAAGAAACAACAGAATATGCAGGGAACTGACAATAAAATATGGCTTGTATATGCCGAAGGGTAAAGAGAATGTCAAATATGACAGGCTTCGTGGCAAAGACAAGCATAAGTATGAAATGATGTTCGCCATACGCAAGGCTTTGGAGAAAAGTAATAATTGGAACGAGTTTAAAAAGAAGCTGAGCAGAGACAAAATTCATTTTACTATAAAAACAGACAGCAAAGGTAAGCCATGTGGTATAGTCTTTTCACGTGGCGAATATACATTCAGCGGTTCCAAAGTAGACCGTAGTCTGAGTTATTTTAAAATAGCTAATATGCTAATCAAATATGAAAATAATCTGGATATATCGGACAGCTTAGGAAATACCCAACAAGACAAAATCCAGGAACAAGAAAAAGATACAGTCACACCAACAGAGCATGATGAAATATATGAAAATGACGTTACCCCTCCTACTAGTAATTCTATCATAAATGCTGTTGCAGATTTACTCTTTCAGCCTAATGCGATAATATCTTCAGGAGGTGGTGGAGGAAACAGTAACCAGTTGGATGATGATGAAAGAAAAAGGAAAAATCGTGAACATATTAGAAGCAGAAGAAGATGATCAAGAAAGAAATTGAAGGAGCCGCTCTCCTATCCATATATAACGAGCTTAAAGATGAAATAAAGGCCATACGAACAGACATTCAGCATTTGAATATTCAACAACCACAGCAATCAGAGAACAATCAAGAATTAAATTCATTGTTGAAGGAAACGATTGTAAATGCTGTTAACGACACTATAAATGCCCATATAAACAGTAGAGAAAACTATGCTGATGAAGTCAGTAGAAGATGTAAGAATACTATTGATTTTGCAATTGAAAGGGAAACAAAACTGGTTAATAATGTGCTATTGCCCCAACTCTCCCCTATTATTAAAATCGATAAAAAGATAGAAGCTATAAATGTAAGGCTTAACGGAATCGAAAATGACATACAGAAGATGCCTAAAGATAATATAAACAGATTTCTCTGTATAATGTTGATTATTATTACTTGTGTATTTTGGATAGTTGGTAATTATCTTTTTGTAGACCTCTACCAAAGATATAATTTATTAAAAGAAAGGCATGAAATGGTGATGAGGAATATTAACTCTGATAAAATCAAGAAATAAAAATGGCCAAGTATATTCAGTATGCTATACCCTTTAATAAATACATTGGACAAAGGTCTTACAGACTAAAATTATGTACTAGCTTTTAGCCAAGTTTCTTATAAAAGAATTACAAAGAACACACAAGAATGCTAACTGATAACAATTTATTACATAGTTTCATCTTGTTCCGTAATGCACAACGACAACAGTATTTGTGTTTCTGTACATGTAAGCAAAATGGATTTATACATCCGTTTCTGGGAATATAGTTGTGGCATAGGTTACTACCTCGACTGGAGCATTATCATTGTGCGCAGCAACTTCAAACGGAACCAGCAGGAGAACCTGAAAGACCTTGCCAGATTCTTCGAAGAATACGTTCCACGTTATGGTTACAAATACCTTTGTACCGAGGATGATGACTACAAGTATTATCAGACCCTTGGTTTGAAACTTATCCACAGAGGATTTTTCAGACAATATAATTATGGGGTGCCGTTGAAGAAATTGAAGGTATAACGTAGATTTCTCTATTAAGGAGAGGATTTTCCTCTCCTTTTTATCTTTTTATTGCATTATGTTTTATATCTTTGTAAAATAATAAATGATTAAACAATGGATAAACCCATGAACCGAATAAAAGAGGTGCTCGAGGAAAAAGGCATCAAACAAACCTGGTTGGCAGAAAAACTTGGTAAAAGTTTCTGTATAGTCAATGCGTATGTATGTAACAGACGACAACCTAGTTTAGAAGTGCTATTTGAAATTGCTGACATATTGAATATTGATGTCAAAGAGTTAATAAAGGACAGATAAGTGGTATGAAGAAACAAGAAGAAAAAACTAAAAATATCTGTCTTTTAAAAAAAGATGGATTTACACTTTATTTAGTGAAAGAAGGAGATTCGTTCACCGATATCAAGAATGGGGACATTTCCATACTTCCAGAAGAGCTTATTGCTAAACGCAAAAACGGAGACAACATCTCGGCAGACATAGAAAACTATGCCCACAAATTAAAACGTCAAGAATATGGCAAGAAGTTAAATTACCAAATTGAGAATCTCTTGTTTCTTACTGGTGCAGGTCCTTCCTACCTTTTTGGTGAGAATGGCAAGAAAGGCAAACTCATGTGTAATTTATGGGATGATGCTGTAGTTTTGCTTGGTGGAAAACAGAATATGGATGTCTTTTGCGAAAAGGTCAGATATTCTGATAAAGATGAGAAAAATGAATATAAGAAAAACCTAGAAAAAGTCCTTTCATTAGCAGAAAAAGCAAAAGATTATATCACAGAAACTATTTTTACAACAGAAAAAGAAAACGAAAATACTGAATGGAACATTGCATATGTTATTACTGAAATAAAGAAGATGATTAAAGAAAATTGTAATCTGCAAATAACATCTTCCGAATCATCCAGTGTTCATGAAAAGTTTCTCAATAAAATTACTAAACGAAAAAGTTCTATTGCAAGAGTAAAGTTATTTACTCTAAACTATGACACCCTATTTGAGCAAGCAGCACGAAAAGGGAATTATACAATAATAGACGGATTCTCTTTTTCCATTCCACGGATATTCAGTGGAAGACATTTTGATTATGATATCGTAATTCGTGATGGTAGCAGAATTAAGAACGAGGACAATTTTGTTCCACGAGTTTTCCACCTATACAAGCCACACGGTTCGGTAGATTGGGAAAAACGAGGCAACAACGTTTACCAAAATAGGGCAGAAGAAATTCCTGTAGAAAATTCATTAATGATTTTTCCGCAAGAAAATAAATATGAACATTCTTATGAACAACCGTTTTTTGAGATGATGACGCGTTTTCAAGCTGCGTTACGGATGAAAAATACGACATTGGTTGTTATAGGATTTAGCTTTGGCGACAAGCACATATTATCCATGATAAACGAAGCATTGGAACAAAATCCAAGTTTTCAACTTATCATTGTCAATTACAGAGATACTGGTATCATGGAAAGCGACATGTTCTATAAGGAAACTGGAGAAAGAGGTAATATGATGATGGTCAATGAAACTTTTACTGAATTTGTTGACGCTTATCCAAACATTAAAATATATGACCAATCCGATGAATATCGTTTAGTAAAAATTGTCAATGAAGGGAACTAATTATAATCCATTTGTAAACGAGCACTTTATTGGTTTTATCAATCAAGTAACTCCACAAGGAGTGAAGGTACATTTCCCTTCCTCAGCTTTGTTACAACCTTTTTTTAAGTATGGTGAACTATATCATGGTGGTTTAGTAGGCAACTATGTAGTAATAGAAGGACACCAAATGGGGTTTTTAGGGAAAATACAAGGGATAGAATTACCTGAAAAAGAGCGTTTGGAACTAAGTGAAAAGTCTTTTGAAACTAATGAAATGCACCCCATAGGATACATTGAAATTCTATTGTCTTTTAGTTTTGAAAATCCAGAAGAAATACAGCGTGGGCTAAACTCTCTTCCTCCAATTGGTGCAAAAGTATTTGTTTGTGCTTCTGATTTCATCCAAAGTTTCTTTAAACGGTTTGGAGTGAAAAAAGAAAACACAGAACCTTGTCTTATGAAACTTGGCGTATTGACCCAAGACAAAGAAACACCTGTAGAAATCTCTTTGGACGCTTTGTTTGGCCGCCATTGTGCCATTGTTGGAACGACTGGAGGCGGGAAAAGCTATACTACAAGTAAATTACTTGAAGGTATATCCAATGCAGGCGCAAAGGCAATTATTATTGACCCTACTGGAGAATATTCGGGCTTTGATTCTAAAGATTATATAGAAAGTGCCATTATAAATAAAGATAGCTATTTTCACTATTCTCGGCTATCTGTTGGAGATTGGTTCGCATTATTTAGACCAGCCGGACAAGTACAACAGCCCATTTTACTTGAGGCTATAAAATCTCTAAAATTGGTTTATTGCCTATCTGACTATGCCAATATAGCACCAGATTACACAAAATATATTAATAAAGTCAATGCTAATACATATAAAATAAAAGAAAATGCTATCCTTATAGATAAAGAGTGCTTGATTAAAAAAAATCAATTGGCAGCGGGCGTTAATAATGCACATTATATTTTTGAGAAATTTGTAGAAGACCAAGAAACTTCTCACTTTAATATAAATGCTTTACCAATGCAATTACATGAAGAATGCTACAAATTATATGGTAATCAATGGAGTAATACTATTGATGAAAGGACCTTAGGTAATGTATCTAGTTTAATCATAAGAATACAAGGATTGGTAAAAAACAGTAAGTTTAACAGCATTTTCGGATTTAATAAAATACAAAGCGAAGATAATGAGCTATGTATAAAAATTGAAAGTTTTTTAGCTGATGATACAAAACACATTCTACGCATCGGTTTTGAAGAAGTTCCATATGACTTCCAGACAAGAGAGATATTAGCTAACGCCATAGCTAAATTCTTACTTAATAAAGCAAGAAAAGGAGATTTCAAAACACAACCTGTTGTGTTCTTTGTAGACGAAGCACACCAATTTCTAAACAAAGAGGTTAAAGATGAGTATTTTCAATCTATGCGTTTGGATTCTTTTGATTCCATAGCAAAAGAATGTAGAAAATACGGTTTGTTTTTATGCCTGGCTACACAAATGCCTAGAGATATACCATTAGGAACTTTAAGCCAGATGGGAACTTTTCTAGTTCATCGATTAATAAACTATAAAGATAAAGAAGCAGTAGAAAGCGCTTGCTCTACTGCTAATAAGTCAACATTGGCGTATTTACCTGTATTAGGTGCTGGAGAAGTGATACTTATGGGAGTAGACTTTCCAATGCCCGTAATGCTAAAAGTCGATTTGCCACAGGTTGAACCTAATTCCCATACGCCACAATTTAAGAGAATATAAATAACTTAGTATAAGATATACATGATAACAGGAGAAAAGAAACAACAAGTCGATAATATATGGCAGATATTCTGGAATAGTGGGTTCACTCAGCCATCAGCTATTTTTGAGCAGATTACTTATTTGCTCTTTATGAAAATGCTTGATGAGAAGCAATTAGAAAAGGAATCCATTGCAAATCTCACCGGTGACAAGTTACTGAATCCTACATTTCCTGAAGGATATTGGCACAATCCGTCAACAGACCAAGATGTTCCATACAACGAACTTCGTTGGCACGTATTCAAAGAGTTTGAGCCATCACACATGTTGAATCGGGTGCGAAACGATGTGTTTATTTTCTTGCGTAGTATCGGAGGAACAGGAAGCGCATATAGCAAGGCCATGGAAGATACTGTATTCCAAATCACCAATGCCCGTCTCCTGTCACGTGTAGTAGAGGGTATCGAGGAACTTACATCAGATGGTGCCGACATGATGGGTGACGTTTATGAATATATGTTAGGAAAGATGGCTGCATCAGGGACTAACGGACAATTCCGTACTCCAAGACACATTATCCGCATGATGGTTGAGCTTATGAAGCCGACGCTAGACGATATAGTCTGTGATCCTGCTATGGGTTCAGCCGGATTCATCATGGAAGCAGCGAAATACATTCAAGAACATCAGAGCGATGAACTTTTGAATATTGAAACGATGAACCACTTCCGTAGTGAAATCTTCCATGGCTCGGATTCTGATGCCTCAATGATGCGCATCGGATGTATGAACATGATGCTTCATGATGTGGATGAACCCCAACTATACTATCGTAATTCTCTTTCGGATGAAAACAACGACACAAATAAGTATACTTTGTGTCTTGCTAATCCCCCATTTGCCGGAAGTCTCGACCAAGATGATATTGCCCCTTCACTGCGTGCAGTTGTCAAGACAAAAAAGACAGAGCTTTTATTTCTTGCGCTAATGATGCGCATGTTGCAAAGCGGTGGTCGTTGTGCTTCTGTTGTACCTGACACTGTGCTGACCGGTGATGCCCAGGCCTATAAAACCATTCGCTCTGCTCTTGTTGATAATCATTGTCTTCAAGCGGTCATCACTATGCCGTCGGGAGTATTCCAGCCTTACAGTGGGGTTTCCACAGCTATCGTCATCTTTACCAAGACGGGGACAGGCGGCACTGATAAAGTATGGTTCTACGATATGCGTGCAGATGGTTTTTCCCTTACAACACAACGCACTCCTGCTCCGGAACAAAATGACATTCCCGATATTATTTCCCGTTTTCATCATCTTGATGCGGAAACTAATCGTAACCGTAAGGAACAGTCTTTCTTTGTGTCTGCCGATGAAATCCGTGCCAATGGTTATGACCTTAGCTACAAACGCTATCATGAAGTGGAGCGCGAAGCCGTGGTGTATGATGCCCCGGAGGTAATTATTGCCCGCATGGAAGAGAGGCAAAAAGCTATTGATGCCGCTTTTGCCGAGTTTAAGAAACTGTTAAATTCGTAAGGCTATGAAGGTGGATAAGGCTAAATGGAAGAAATGTAAATTAGAAGATCTTTGTACAAATGAGTCTTCTAATATAGTCATTTCCAAAGTTGAAATTGGTAGAGGAAATTACTCTTTATTCGGAGCCAGTGGTTTAATTGGGAAAATTAATTTTTACCAACAAGAAAGACCATATTTAGGCATTGTGAAAGATGGATCTGGAGTTGGACGTGTAGCTAAATATCCATCCTTTACTTCTCTTGTAAGTACAATGCAGTATATTTTACCTAAAGAGAATATTGATATTGATTACCTACATTATCTTTTGATGTCTCTACATCTTGATAAATATGTGAAAGGTACAGCAATTCCACATATTTATTTTCGTCATTATAAATTAGAAAAGACATATTTGCCACCACTCTCGGATCAGCAAACTATCGCCACTGAATTAGATTCCATCCAAACGATTATAGACGGTTATAAAGCTCAACTTGCCGACCTTGATGCTTTGGCACAATCTATTTTCTTTGATACTTTTGGTGACCCAACTCTAAATGAAAAAGGCTGGGGCTTGAAGAAACTATGTGAAGTATGTGAGGTAACATCAAGTAAAAGAATTTATCAATCAGAACAAACGAAATCAGGTGTCCCGTTTTATAGAATTAGTGATTTTGCTCAACTAATTAGGAATGAGGCGGTTTTTCCAGAACTTTATATTTCTCATGAGAAGTATAATGAATTAAAAAGCAAGAATTTAGTTCCCTGTAAAAATGATATATTAATAACATCAAGAGGTACTTTAGGGTTGTGCTATGTCATAAAGGAAAATGATTGCTTCTATTTTCAAGATGGAATGATTACATGGCTAAAGAATATAAAAGAAGATTTATCCTCCACATTCCTTAGTTATATTTTCAGAACTTCGTTCCTTAAAAGACAAATGCAAAAGGTACAGAATGGTAGCACGGTGTCTTACCTTTCCATTTCTATGATTAAAGGATTGGATATAATTATTCCCCCTCTACTTCTCCAACAGCAATTTGCAGAAAGAGTCGAATCAATCGAGCGACAGAAAAAACTTATCCGCCAACAATTGACCGATGCAGAGCAGTTAATGGGAGAACGTATGCATTATTATTTTAGTTAGAATGATTATGAGGAACTTTGATATAATAAAAGACATTAGCGGATTAGTCACACTATACAGATATTGTGCAACCGCTGAGGAATTTCAAATTGCCAACCCATTGATTTCGGCTCAGAATGCCAGACTTGCACTAGAGTCGATTGTCAAGACTATCTACAAGCTTAAAAATTGGTACATTGGAGAAAGGACATCGCTGCTGACACTTACGACTGATGAGCGGTTTAAGGAGTTTATAGATAGTCCCGAACTCATGAAGAGAATACATTATGTTCGCAAAATAGGTAATAACGCTGCTCATGTGGGAGGTGATGCCGGATATGTAGGACGTAAGGAATCTTTCTTTGCAGTCCTAAACTTGTATTATATCATAGGCTCAGTTTTACTGGCTTGGAAACTCATTGACGAGTTACCCGATTTTAATAAAGACTTAATTCCTCAGATTGCGACTCCTGGTAGTTTGGCAGTAGTTCCTCAACCAAATCAAGTTGCAGCAATGACCTCTAACGCAGCTCAGAGTACGGCTGAAACAGTAGAGGGAAAATCAACCGGAACACCCCAAACGGTCAATGCCCAACCTATAGTAAACGATATTTCCGAAGCCGAAACCCGTAAACTTTATATCGATTTGCTTTTGCGTGAAGCGGGATGGAAAGTGTCAGAGAAAGACGACGAGATTATCCCACGGCAGGCGTGTACGGAAATCGAAGTGCAAGGAATGCCAAATGAAAGTGGCATAGGGTATGCCGATTATGTTCTATTCGACACAAACGGTATTCCACTTGCCGTAGTAGAAGCCAAAAGAACAAGTGTGGATGCTGCTGAGGGGCGTCATCAAGCAGAATTGTATGCCGATTGCCTTGCTTCAAAATATGCCTGTCCACGACCTGTTATATATTATAGTAACGGATTTGATACAAACATCATTGACGGCATAGGCTATCCATCACGTCCAGTCATGGGCTTCCATACACTTGATGAGTTGCGCCGTCTGATTTCGCAACGAGGTAGGAATGATATAACAGACTTGACTATATCGGATAAGATAACCAATCGAAATTATCAAAAGCGAGTCATTGAGTCGGTTTGTCGTCATTACAACGACAAACACAGACGTGCTTTGCTCGTTATGGCAACAGGAACAGGTAAAACCCGTGTCAGTATCTCTTTGGTAGATGTGCTTGTGCGAAACAATTGGATAAAAAACGTGTTGTTCCTTGCCGACCGAATAGAGCTGGTCAATCAGGCAAAAAAGAACTATACTAAATTGCTCCCCAATATGACTGTCAGCTCATTGCGTGAGAGTGATGTTGATATTTCAGCCCGTATTCTTTTCTCTACCTACCAGACAATGATTGGGCATCTTGATAAAGATAACAAGACATTCTCTCTTGGGCGATTTGATCTGATTATCATTGATGAAGCACATAGAAGCGTGTTCGGCAAGTATGGCGCCATTTTTGATTATTTTGATGGATTGCTATTAGGTCTTACTGCTACACCAAGAGATGAAGTAGATCGCTCAACATACGAATTGTTCGGCATGGAGCAAGGTGAACCTACTGACAGCTATGAATATGACGAAGCTGTGGCAGATGGTTATCTGAATCCATTTGTTCCTATTAAAGATAATTCACTCATCCTTACTGAGGGTATAGACCCAGAAAAGTTGACAGATGAAGAGCGGAAGCAGATTCAGGAGATATTTGAATATGAAAAGATGATGGCAGGATTAGATCCCGGCGACCCTTACAGCCGAACTATCAGCGCTGCCGAGATTTTCAAATATATCTTCAATGCAGATACTGTTGACCATGTGCTCCATCGACTTATGGAGGAAGGCATCCGTTTTAATGAAGGAACCATTGTAGGTAAAACAATAATATTTGCCTATAACCATAACCATGCGGTATTTATTGCAGAGCGTTTCAATGCATTGTATCCAGAGTTGGGACCGGACTTCTGTAGAGTGATTGACAATTACGAGAAATATTCTTCCGACCTTATCGATAAGTTTTCTGCCAAAGACAAACTTCCTCAAATAGCGGTGTCAGTTGATATGCTTGATACCGGTATTGATATTCCGGAGGTAGTGAATCTTGTATTCTTCAAGCCTGTTCATTCAAAGATTAAGTTCTGGCAAATGATTGGTAGAGGAACGAGACTTTGTGAAAATCTTTTTGGTAATGGAGAAGACAAAAAAGAGTTTCTCATATTCGATTATTACCGCAATTTTGAGTATTTCGATATGAACCCAGAAGGTTCTCAACTGACAAAATCACAGTCGATAGTAACAACTCTATTCAAACTACGAACAGATATAAAGTTTGTATTACAGGACGGGAAGTATCAATCGGATGAAACAGCAAAAGCGTTTCATGATGAGTTGACAGATATTCTGCATAAACAAATCTCTGAATTGAACAGAAACCGTATAGAAGTACGTCGACAGCTTCGTTCGGTAGAAACTTATTCAAATATAGAGGCAATGAAATGTTTGTCTCTTGGAGATGTTATGGTTATAAAAGACTCAATATCTCCATTGTTCAAAAATGCTACAGTTAATACTTCCGCACTGAAGTTTGATGCACTTGTTCTGAAATCTCAACTTGGCATCATTGATGAAAGTGTTAATGCAGCTTCCTCGGAAAGAAAGATTATAGATATTGCTACATACCTTAAAGAAAAGAAAGCATCTATCCCTCAGGTTATGGCAAAAATACCTGTGTTGGAAGAGGTAATTTCTGCACAATTTTGGGAAGCCAAAAATATTGCATCATTAGAAAGGATAAGGCTTGAATTAAGAGAACTTCTTCAGTATTTGGAAGGAGATAACAATGGACAAATCTTCACTGTCAATATCAAAGATACATTTGAGCAGGATAATACAGGCGTTAAGGTCTCTCCTATCCGAACTTATCGCAGACGTGCAGAGGATTATTTGAAAGAACATTTACCGAATGATGCAGCTTTGCAAAAAATATATCATCTTGAACCTCTTACCGAAACTGACATTTCGCGACTTGAACAAATCTTTTGGGAAGAGCTTGGTTCTAAAGAGGAGTTTGATGCTCAAACAAGAACAAAACCTTACCAACATAATGTAGCAGCCTTCATACGTTCTATCATTGGTGTAGAGCAGAACCAAGCACTGGAAAAATATCGTGCCTTGATTCATGGAGCAGAACTGACTCGTATGCAAGAAGAGTATTTGCGTACTCTAATCAGATATGTAAGCGAAAATGGAGACATTGCAACTGTGGTATTGCAACAACCACCGTTCAACAAGTTTACTGCCATCTTCCGAGATAGTCCTAAAGCGGTGATTGATTATGTGAAACTAATAAATCAAGTAATTGCCGCGTAACAAATATGTAATATCAGATTAAAAAAATAAAAGTTATGAAATTGCAATCGATAAATATTGAAAATATTGGGTGTATACGTTCCCTTTCTCTTGAAACACTAAACCCAAAGATGAATGTAATTACTGGTTCCAATGGTGTTGGTAAAACGACTTTATTAAAGTCTGTTTGCTCTATTTTAACCTCGGCTTCGAAGGTTAATTTAAAGCGAAATGCTCTAAGCGATAATGGAATAATAAGCGGCACATTGAATGATGGTGAAAAAATATATGAACGTACTCAAACGATAAAAGCTTTTACCCCTAAAGATGAAGTATTAGGAGGAGGTTTTGGTAAAGGGCGTCAAGTTATTTACCTATCAGACAATAGAGAATTTGAATATAAAGAATTATCTAGTGTTCCTAAAGATTTTGTTCATAATGATAATCATTATACATATGGAACTCTTCAGGGTATTGATGCAAATAAAATTAAAGGATGGTTTGTAAATCGTTATTTATTTTCAGCTCATCCTACAGGTCTGACTAAATCTCAATATGACAATTTTGAACTTGCTCAAAAAGCATTTTCTATCCTAGATAGTACAATTACCTTTAATCGAGTTGATAGTCACTCGCTGGATATAATGCTTCAAACGCCTTCTGGACAAATATATTTCGAATACCTTTCATCTGGCTTTAAATCTTTGATTATTTTAGTTTTAGGAATAATCATGGAAATAGAATTTAGATTTGGTGATCAGGATATCAAAGTTGAAGATTTTGATGGTATTATTATAATTGATGAAATAGACGTGCATCTTCATCCAACTTGGCAGACACAAATTTTAAATATTCTAGAAAGAACATTCCCAAAAGTTCAATTCTTCGTATCAACACATAGTCCACATGTAATTCAAACTCTACCTCCTAATCAATTAATCGCATTGGAAAAGGTAGACGATAACATTGTACATAGAGATTTGCCAGTTAATGAATCTGGTTATATTGGTTGGACTATTGAGGAAATTCTAAAGGATGTCATGGGTATGAACAATACAAATACCGATTTCTTCCAAAATTTATGGATTCGTTTTACTAAAGCTGTCGAAAGTGAAGACACTAATGAAGCCCATAAGATAGGAAATCAGCTTTTACAAATACTACATCCCTCGAATATCTTAAAAAAAGTGGTTGAACTCCATTTAACATCTTTGCCCAATGATTAAGCTTACTCGAAATACTGCGCCCGACAAACTCACAGATGAATTTGTAAAAGAAGGAACTGAAAAATATAAAAGAAATAAAGAAAGTGTTTGGGATGTTGATTGGTTGAAAGAGGCTCTTTTAAGTTTGTCTAATCAAAAATGTGCTTATTGTGAAGGACGTCTTGACCTGAAAAGTGACTATATGGAAGTTGAACATTTTCGAGATAAAAAAGATTATCCAGAAGAAGTATTAATATGGGAAAATTTGCTTCCATCATGTAAGCATTGTAATGGACACAAAAGTTCTCACGATGTAGTTAATGAGCCCATTATAAATCCATTTATAGATATACCAAATGAGCATATCTATTTAAAATCATATCTTTATAAACACAAAGATGATTTAGGGCGAAATACTATTGATGTACTTGACTTAAATGATAGTACACGACTCGTAATTGCACGTTGCGAATTGGGTACCGAAATTAATAAATTATTAGAAGAGAGATTAGACGAAATACAAAACGGATTGATACAAAAAGGTGCAAAAAAACGATTTCAAAATAAGATGAGAGAATTAATGAAGAAGTGTCTTCCTGAATCCGAGTATTCTGCTGTTTGTTCTACTGAACTAATACATAGCGTAGAGTATTCAAATATTGTAAATAGAATGAAAGAATTAGGCATCTGGAATGAAGAGTTTGAACAATACAATTCTACAATATCATCAATAGCATTTGATATAAGCAGCTAATAATTAATGAGAAATCTAACATTAAGGCTATTCAAGTTAATTAAAAAAGTTTTTATGAACAAGATATCCATCAGATTTTACAATGACCGTTAGATACGGGCGGTTTTGGATGAGGAATATTCCAAATTGTGGTTCGCGATACTTGTTATTGACGGGATATTGAACGACCAAGATGATTATCCGAGATACTGTTTCAAAAAGTGTGTCTGAAATAGGATAATAAAAAAGGTTACAGATTTGTGAATCTAATTAGTACAAAAACTAAAAAAGAGTAGACTTTATGGATTTCACAAAGGTACATGTTCCGGTAGAACCGGCGCTGCCGGCTGCACCTCAGCATAGTTGAAGCGAGCGACACACTGCATTCGATTTGCACGGCAGCTTCCTGAAGATATCTTCCATCATTATTCTCAGATTGTCCACTACGGTCCTATTGGCCTATAGAATCAATCTTGGCAAGAACCTGTTCTCGGATGAATAAAAACTCTCATCGGCAGGCATACCTGCTGATGGGAAAACCAGATAAATTGGATATATTTAAAAACTAAGAGATCTGAAGACTCACTCCAGACACACTGAATGAAACACTACCAGTAAAGTATTAAATATGAATAATATTCTATATAAATATCTTGATATCAATGGCGCAAAGTGTATGATTGGAAACCAAAATCTCCAATTCACTAATGCCTCTCAGCTAAACGACCCTTTCGATTGTCATCCTAAATTAATTGACTACTCAAATGTTCCGGAGAGTAAACTTCAAGGATGGATACCTAAAGAATGGTGGATGGAAAAGGAGGAAAATGATGCTCTTAATTTGCGCAATGAAACATGGCTATGCAGTCTGTCGAAGGTTTATGATTCATTGCTTATGTGGAGCCATTATTGTTATAATCACAAAGGTGTTTGCATAGGACTTGATATTGATAAAGTGATGCAATCCGTACCCCCAATGTTTGGTACAATATATCTTAAACCGTTTGTTATTGAAGTCCAATACCGAAATATAATAGAGCGCCCTGATGCTCACCAAAGTGCTGAAGATATTTTTCTTTATCAATGGAAAACAAAAGCAAAGGAGTGGCAATATGAACAAGAGGTCAGATTGGTAATGCAGAATCCAAGTGCTATGTATGCTGCTTTTACACCTGAACAAGCCAAGCAGAATAAAGAGATATGGGATTGGAAAGAGATACGTCATTACATGCCACTGAAAGCTGAGTGTTTTGAGTCCATCTATTTGGGTGTAAATATTGAACAAACCGAAAAAGAAAAAATAACTCAACTAGCAAAAACATTGAACCCTGATATAAAGATTTATCAGATGAAAACAGATCCTGTAGCATTTAAATTAATAGAGAGACAAGAATAACTACAATGTAAATTTCTAGCTATTAATAAAACAGAATGATTTTCAGATAATTATAAGGTAGTAATGTAATGAATTTAGATATTTTAGAAAAGAAAATGCCAGAGGCAATTAAATATGCCTCAAACATAATTACAGAGATTCCAAATTTTATAGAATTTGCAATAGCTCTTACAGACTATATGGGAAAAGACTTTATTCCATATTGTAAATCCGTATATATGATGTTGGTAAACTTATCAGAATTTTCTCATATCGCATTTAATTATGACGACTTTAAGCACATTACTCCTTCAATAATAGAAACTGAATATAATGCTTTTATCTCTAAGCAACAAGAAAAACAAAGAGAGCTAGAATTTAAAGAAAACATTGATGAATTACAATTTTTAGTTAGAAGTTATCGTAACAGCCAAGAATTTAAGAAGCTTCTTGATTTTGTAGGACGTTTCAATTATCTTGCTCCTTATAACGCTATGCTTGTACAAATGCAAAAACCTGGGGCAACGTTTGTTTTTAATGGTAAGAAATGGAAAGAATATGGTCGTCAACCCAGAGTTAATGCTCAGAAATTAATTATATTAAAACCGTTTGGACCAGTACAATGCGTCTTTGATTATGGTGACACAGAAGAAATCCCAGGAGCTTTAAATATATTAGATGAAGCTGATATAATGAAACTATGGGATGAAAGTCTCAAACAAACTAAGGGAGAAATTAAAATAGAGACATGGGATATACTAATAAAAAACCTGCCAGTCTATGGAATATATCTAGATGATAATTTTCAAGCTGCAAATACTTATGGAGGATATATTATGCCATATAAAGAGAAACAATTATCAATTATGGTGAATAAGGAATCCGCTAGAGTAAATTCGCGTTTTATAATAAGTGTCAATAGAAATCAGGAAAGGATTGTGCAATTTCATACTATATGCCATGAATTAGCGCATTTATTTTGTTATCATCAATTCTACACTGAATCTAAAAGGCGGAAATTAACCATAAAAGAACGAGAATTTGAGGCTGAAACTGTTGCATGGCTCGTATGTAAACGACATGGAATATATAATCCTTCAGAAGAATACCTTGCCTATTACGCTTCCAACGGAGAGATTCCTATATGTAGTACAGACTTAATTATGAAAGCTGTAACTGAGATAGAAAAAATGCTGGAGAACCCAATAAAGATAAAAGAATCATTATGGTATAAAGAAGATAAAGAACTTAAAGAACGAATCAAAGTAATAGAAAAACAACAAAAAGGAGCCACTTTATTTGGATATTAATTAGTTATTAGTCATGGGTATAATATCAGATAAATTTAGAAGAACACGTTTGGATCAAACTCCATATCTCTTCCATTTCACAAAAGGAACTAAAAAGGAAGGCAAAGAATCTCTTTATTCCATATTAAATCAAGAGAAATTAATCTCAAAGAAGGATGATTTTGTATGCTTTTCTGCATCTCCAATTACAAGTATTCATAAATTCTTTGAGACCAAAGTAAATTCAACAAATTTACCTATGTATCAACCTTTTGGAATAGGATTTTCTAGAGACCTACTAATAAAAGAATATGGAGCTAGAAATGTAATATATTGCAATGATCAAGAGTTAAAATCAATTCCTAATGGTTTAAAGTGGAGGACTCAAAGTTTAAATATTGATACTTATGATTTTGAGTATTTAAGAGAGTGGCGCATTAAAGGGAAAATTTTCGATTTCAAAGACTTTCCCAAAGAACAAATTATAATAATTGCCCCATATTTAGATGATGTTAATGATCTTGTTACAATACATGATCTTGTTATTGAACCATATTTTAATGAACTTACAGGAGATTTAGAGCCAGATGTTCAGGAAGTATTTAACCGTGGATATAAAGGATTATCTTTAGATGAAATAAATAAAATATGCAATAATGATTATGAGGTTCTTAACGCAGTAAGTAATCAAATTATAGACCAAGATATGACAGAATATATTAAAGAAGGTTTTAAAAGTTATATAAGCAGAATAGAGTAAAGCATAAATAATTTAGAGTATTTCTATACTTGGGGATACTATGAAAATGTTTATCCGAATATTTTTTGACCTAAATTACATAACGTGTATCCGATATGGAGGATGGTAATACTAAAAAATACGAATTATTTAAATCATTAATAAAACACATTTAATATGTCAGCAAAATTAGATATTACAAAACCATTGCGACTTATAGGAATTCAAATTTTTGAAAATACTTTGAATAATGTAAGAAAAGCCTTAGAACCAGGATGGTATCCTTTCATTAAATGCAAACAAGATATAGGAAGTGCAAAGAACTTATATCCGGAGGTTTCTGATGACGGATGTCCACAAGATTATTACAGAATCAATGAAGATTTGCCTAGGATTTCCATCTCTGCAATAGTAGGAAAAAATGGTTCTGGTAAGTCATCATTATTGGATATTTTATATCGCATTATCAATAATTTTGCGGAAAATACGTTCTTAATGAAAGGAGTGAATGAAACCAATGAAATAGGGCATGCTCAGGGCATTTCAGGTCGGCTGCATTTTGAACAAGACGGAGTGCAAAAATTCATAGAATGTAATGATTATAGCACAAACTATTATGAGATAATAGACGGACAGCCTAAAAAATACAAATTCATGAATTGACAGAAAAACAAAGGGATGCTATACTTAATGGATTTTTCTACACAATCAGTGTAAACTATAGTCTCTATGCATTTAACCCTTCGGATTTTTACTCAAAACCAACCATTGGAACAGATTATAATGATGGTGATTGGTTAAACTATTTATTCCATAAAAACGATGGTTATTATATTCCATTAGTATTGACACCATTTCGAGACAATGGTCAAATAGATATTAATAATGAAAACAGCCTAGCCCAACAACGTATTGAAATTCTATCTCTTATGTTTCATTCCCAAGGAAAAGAATTTTTGGATGAATATCAACCGATATACTACAAGTATAGATTCAATCCACAATACAAAGAACTGAAGCAACAAAAACTATTAGAGAAACCCATAAGGAATGAAATAAAAGATGGGCAAGACCTGCTTATCGCCCAAATAGAAGAACTTTGGAAGAAATTTCTTTTTGACAGATGGGGCATTAAATTGAATCAAAATATGTCCAAACGAGATGAAATCACTTTGTACTATCTTGCATATAAAACACTTAAAATATGCTCTACTTATCCTCACTATAAAGAAATATCTGATTGGGATTCTTTAATGAAAATGCAAGAGCCTAAAATGATGATTGATAGGAATGGGAATAATCGACCTGTCATTAACAAAGATGGCAGTAAAGAAATGCATATAAAAGGAAACAACATATTACTATGGTATAAAGATCATATCCAACATTTATTGGAAATCATCAAAGATATAGCTGGCAATCCCCATAGCCATATCACTCTGAAAATTCATCAATGTTTGAACTATCTTACTCAACATAAGTATCTAAAAGATGAAGACTGTTTGGACGTAGACGTAGATTTGTTGCAAAATAAAAAATACGAAACATATGATGATATGATGAAATATCTAGCACCATCTTTTTTTACCACAGAAGTAGTTTATCGGAGAATAGATACAAAAAGGACGAACAAAAAAGACAATAGTCAGGAAATTACTTTACAGTCCATGAGTAGCGGTGAAAAACAAATGCTTTATAGCCTAAGCTACATATTTTATCATATAAAAAATATTGCTAGCATAAAAAGCGAAAATGGAAAACGTATAGTAGGTTATCACCATATAAATCTGATATTTGACGAAGCTGAATTATATTATCATCCAGAATATCAACGGCAGTACATAAGAAAGCTATTAGAGCATTTGGCCATGTGTCATATTAACAGGACAAATATCCGTAGTATCAATATTATAATTGTTACACATTCACCTTTTATTTTATCTGATTTGCCAGAAACCAATATTTTATTTTTGGATAAGAATCAAAAATATACTAATAAAAAACAAGGTGCAACTTTAGGAGCTAACATATATGAATTGCTGAAAAATGGTTTTTTCTTGGAATATGCTATTGGAGATTTTATACAAATGAAACTGCGTGAAATATTAGATCTGTATTACGAGGAAGACATAGATAAGCAACAACGAATATTTTTGGAAAAGAAAGATAGTATTAAGTTTACAATTGATCATTTAGGCGAAGAATATATCCGCAACAATTTCAATCAAATTTATATACAATTAGAACAACGGATATATCATAAATCACAAGAAGAACAGATTATGGATAAAATTCGCTACCATGAAGAACAAATTAATTCATTGAAGGATAAATTAGAAAAAAAGAAATGAAAAAAGTAGAATATAAGGATTGCCTTAAAGCTAAAGGTTCATACTTGCAAATTTTTCAACTTAAACTAACGGAAATGCAAATAAATTGGGAGAATTTGCAAAATACCAATATCCAACTACAGCAATTTCCTACCAATATTCAAGATGTACTGATTGGGGATTTCCACCAATTAGTACAATGGTATAATTTGTTTATGGGTTTGCCATTATCCACAAGAGAAATATTAAATAGTCGCTTAGAAATTCTATTTAATTATGATGATTGGAGTCAAAAAATTGCAGAGTTTTTTAAAGATCCACAAAATGGTTTTAGCATCTCATCATGCCATTATTGTGATATGTCTTATATTAATGTATTCAAAATTGATCCTGATGCTGATGCAATTTATTTTTTGAATACTGCATCTGATGAAGAATTAAAGGCAAAATTAAAAACAAAATCAACTAATACCATTAATAAAATCAAGCAAGCACGAATATTCCATAACAGAAGTGATTTTGAAAGATTGAATACGAGGTTTGCTCAAGACAAGTATGAAAAAACTTTTAAGCCTAATTATAAGTACAGACATCATTTTGATCTTGACCATGTACTGCCCAAGTCTAATTGCAGATTAGTTTCGCTTTCTTTGTTTAACCTTGTACCAAGTTGTCAGATCTGCAATCAAAAATTGAAAAAGACAAAAGTATTAGGGCTATTTGGTGTTCCGAACGAAAAATTAAGTCCAACAAGCCCAAATTTTGACTTTGACAGTAATACGGAATTTTATATCATGCAAAAACCAAATACAAATTCTGGGCATATAAGACCTGTACTTCACCCTCAAGATTTTGAACTTGAAATATTGTGCAAAGACCCTGATTATGAAAACTTTGTCCAATTATTCAAATTAAAGGAACGCTACCAATCTCATATAAAAATTGCATTGCATTGGATGGAAATGAAAATTGATTATACAGATGCACATATTCAAATGATTGCAAATTCATTACAACATCTTGGCTATAGTTTTGATAAAATCAAATGTGACATTTTCCAAAAAGAACTTTATGATAATGGAAGCATGAGTTTTACAAAATTAAGGAATGATATGCTAAAATAGTGTTGACGGATTATTGCTTTCACGAAAAAGCAGCGAGAAAGCAGCAAGGTATGTTTCGAGTTAATCAATACCTTTCGGATTACTCCGAAAACCTTGCTGCGGGTTGCACCTCCGAAGTCAGGCAACCTGTTTAGACCTGCGGTAATAATTTCCTATCTCTTGTGCCTAATACCGTACTTTTGCATTTTACCATATAATGTAGTGCGTCCGATGCCGAGCAGTTCGGCAGCCAGCGTGCGGTTGCCGTCGCCTGTTCCCAAGCACGGAGGATTTGTTTCTTCTCCATGCCGTCTAATGTCCACGGAACATCACCTGCCAATGTAACTTCGTCAAATTCCAATGTTTCAACTGTAACTATATCACTTTCGGTATGTAACACCGCCAAGCACACGACACGCCTCAGTTCCCTTACGTTACCGTTCCATGTATAAGCGAGCAACCGTTTCCTTGCTTTCGCATCAAAACATTTCACCTGCTTCTCAAATTCCTCGTTGGCAAGTCTCAAAAAGAAATCCGCCAATGGCAGGATGTCCTCTTTACACTCGCACAACGGTGGTATGTGCAGGGCGTATTCTTTCAGTCGCTGGTACAGGTCCACGGAAACGCTTTTCTGCGATGGCGGTCGGCAAGTCCTCGTTGGTGGCGTTCTGTGACACGCACGTCGGCTTTCTTGTCCCTGTTGCCGTCCATATCTGTATATTTTATATTCCAAGGCACGGAGCAGCATCTGCTGTACCTCTGTCGGAAGGTTACCTATCTCTTCAAGAAACAGCGTGCCGCCATCGGTTTCCTCCCCAAAACCTTGCTTTCTATCTGTATCCATGAGCTTCTCAAGTGGTGTACCCATCCGTTCTGTGCTTTCATGTCCTTGGCTTCCGCCGCCTTGCGCATTTCATTCATGTCCGCCTGTGTCGTAGTTGCCAGCTTCTCCAGTGTGTGCAGCCTATTACCGAAAGCAAGCAGGGTGATAGGTTGATGCAGCTTACATATTTTTGTCCGAAACTCTGATTTTGTACAATAAAACAATTGCCACTATTAGTCCTCGTATCCTTGCATATACCATTAAATTTTTTTATAATAATTGACTGGAACTAAATCTAGTGGTTCTGCAAGTTTATCTGTACTATATAAGACATAGAGATGATGCATTGTACGTGTCATGGCAACATAAAGTGATTTTCGCTGTTCTTCTGTAATAGCACCTTCAAACTTTGGAATTATTACCACATCAAATTGCAATCCCTTTGCACTATGATATGTCAACACTTTTGGTAAAGTATTAGTAAAGTGAAGATTGCCTTGACCTCGCTTGTCATCTGCAGCAGTCTTGCACTTGTATTCCATATTGATACCACGTTTTATCAACGCTTCACTCATTTCAAGTACTAGCTCATTACTATAGAACAAGATCCCTATTGATTTTCCATCATATTGCTCTATAAGTTTTCCGATTGCCTCTATCTGGTCTTCATAAGAATTATAATGTATAAAATGAGGGAAATCATTTTCCTTATTTAAATATACCTTCTCTTGATATGGCATTACATTAATACCAACGTATTTTTGAGTTATTTGAGCAACATTTTTTGGCAGTCGATAGTTGTTGTACAACTTCAGTTCCTTAAGTCCAGTTAATTTTGAAATTGCCTCAATAGAGAGAGTCTTTTTACCAAAACGAGTATAGATGGACTGAGCTGAGTCACCGAAGAATAGAAAATGCTTTTTGGCAGCATTCATAAGTTCCTGAATTTCTTTAAGCTCGAAGTCTTGAATTTCATCAACTATAATATAATCGGCAGATGGCATCCCCAACCATTTCCATTGATAGTGATAATAGAATTTGTATGATTGCAATGTGTAGCCAACCCCCATAAAGCCAGCCAATGACTTTGTAAGGGCAATCAGAATAACCGAATAGCCCATATCTGCTATTTGAGCAGCCTTGTGCATCGCAATGACTGACTTGCCGCTACCGGCGCATCCTGACACCAACATTGAACTATTGATTGTATGGTCAATAAGATCAAGTTGGTCATCATCCAAAGATTCCTCTTCTACTGGCCAATTCGTATTGCATCCCTTTAATCTTTGCGACAAAGTTATAGAGATATCAATTGATTCTTCCGCATTATGTTCTATTTCGTCATCAACAATATTTGAATCTTTTTGTATAGGGATGGCATCAAGAGTCGTGCCTGATTCTGACTTTGCTATTCTTCGTTTTAGTGCTTCTAACTCACTGAGAGTATTCTCAAGTTGCCCTAACAATTTATCAGCACGACTCTTCTCCGTTTTTGCAGAAGCATCTAATTTTTCAAGCTCTGCCTTTTGCTCTGCTATCTGCTTATTCTGTTGTTCTATCAGTTCTTGCTTTTGGTTTCTTTCTTGAATAACCTTCTCATACTCGTATCTAACTTTCTCCATTTCTTCTTGGTTAGAGTTGTTTGGTGAAAAACCATCTAGTCCCAAAAGAAAGTTTATGTTATCATCTGACAGTAGCCTATTTGTCTTCAAAAAATCAAAATACCCCTCAAAGAATGATGCGCAAAAGTTCGCCTGGCTCTCTAAAGACAAGCCTGAACTACCAGTATGACTTCCAAGTTCGCTCGCAACACTATATAGCTGCACTAATACATTACGATAGGATTCAATACCTCTCTTGATTCTCTTTTTGTCATTGTCAAGAAAAGAGGCTTGTAGCTCCCTATGACTATAGAAAAGTGCATTCTGTGCCACTATAGCCAAAGCACTCCCTGTAGGTCTACGGGAATTATTATCAATCTTAATTTTATATTCAACACCTTTGCCCCCAATGATTACTTGATTACCTTCAAGGACATCATGTCCTTTCTCGTTATCACCGACTGTATCCAAAATAATAAACTTACAGATAAGTTCAATGGATGGTCGTATGTGAACGAAGAAAGATTCATAATCTTTGTCATTAAAAAATACAACCGCGAGATTGTAGTCTTTCTGTAGTCTTTCTTTTATTTGATTCATAACTTGTTGATTTATTGTCCAATACCTGCTATCTGTACAATAAGTACGTAACCTTTCCTACGAGCTATTGATTGCCAATTTTGAGTAAAATCTTTACCACTTTTTTCGTCTGCTTTTTTACTGTCTTCCAGTCTCCAAACACTTATGTCGCTGACAAAAAAACCATTAATGCGTTCAAGATTATTTTCACTGGCCATCTTGGCTATTCTACTTTCACCCGACAAACGTCCAATATAATGATTGTTATGATATAGATAGTATTTGCCGTCTTTATAACGTACAATATTAACTGGATCGTCTATTTTAACTTCATTTTCTATATATTCTGCACATCTACCAGGTTGTTGCATGCCATTTGACGTTGTATACGACAAATAATATTTATCAAGACCAGGTTCTTTCTCAAAGATAAGAGCCTCAGACTGATTATCTGTGGTATAAATGTTACTCTGCTCCAAGGCACATTCTCGGTCTCCCTTATACACATGCAGATATTTCTTTGCACGAGTATAAGCAACGAACATCAGCCTTCGCTCTTCTTCTATATCTGCCGCATCGTCAATTACTATGGCTTGGCCCGGTTGATATACACGACGTAGTTTCAAAGGTAGCCCGATATATGATGGAGTTATAATAACCGCATCAAATTCAAGACCTTTAACCTTGTGCATCGTTGTAAGAATGATGGTAAGTTTATCTTCTTTAAGTATACGCTCATTCTTGAACTTGTCATAAATCTTATACACCTGACCGCCGTCATCATTTCCTGCTACATCCATAATATACGATGCAAGATCTCCATATGTATGGACATCTTCATCCGTTCTAATAGACTCAAGATAGTTTAGCACAAGAGTGTAGGCTATGTCGATGTAGAACTGGCTCCAGCAAGGATGATCAGTCATAAGCTTTTGGAGATAAGTTTTCATACGTTCGCCTGTTTCTGATTCTAATTCTATTGTAGGATATTTTTGCAGCAAATCGATCAGGCTATAAATTTCCCTTTCACGCCAAAGTTCACAAACACTAGCACCTTGTATTCTGATTCTCACACCATCGGGCAGAGTGTTTCTTATCAAGGCATAACCTTGATATACTTCGTTGTTTGTCCTAAAGAAGACAGCAATGGTCTTGATGATTTTATAATCCTCACCATTTATCTTAGCCTTTTCATTATTTTGCAATACATTGGCAACAAATGAAGGCAGATCTTCATTCCATGATGAACCTGCCGAGCTAGCATCTGTAAATATTGTATATGGATCTTGCGGCTCATGCTTCATGAGTTCTGCAGAAGATTTTGGAAGATTATGCTTACGCTCTTCTGGTATGAATATTGCAGCACAATCCAAAATTTTTTGGTATGATCGATAGTTCGTGAACATACCCAACTGAACAGGAGACAACTCGTTATTCAGCCTATCATAATAAGGTTGAGGATTTAATACCTGTGCATACTGTACAGGCGTTAAACCTATAGGTCGTCCCCTATTGTCTTTAGGAACTCTATCAAAGCCATAGATACTTTGGTTTATATCACCAATAGTAAAGAATTTCGCATCTGGAAACAAATTATGGATAGCAAACAATGTTTCTAAACGTGAATTCGTAATATCTTGGAACTCATCAACTAACACATACTCAATTTGGGGGAATATAGCTTGAAACGCAACAGCATCATTCCTTACGAAATTAAGGAAATGTTGTTCCCATAACTCTGTTGGGACATTGTCAAGTTTTCCACCCATGCATTTTTTTGCAAGTGCATGAAATGTATATACGTGCAGCTGATGCCCGATACGGCTCAATCCCAGTTTGGTAAACAAACTGTCCAGCCGATTTTTTAGTTCAACAACCACAGCACGATTGTATGCCAAGACAAGAATATGGCTCGGCATTACATGTTCTTTGTAGATAAGCTTGGCACAGCGCAGTGTAAGGACATGTGTCTTACCAGACCCCGGTCCGGCAAGTACATTCACATTTACGTTTCGAGGCTGATTGTATATGCTAAGCTGCTCTTGGTTGCCCTTAAGTTTATCTTCTTCTATCTTCAAAGCCTCTTCGGTAAGTTCGTCAAGGATGTTGGAATTTTCTGGCGCATAGTCACCCACCAAGGCCAAATAGTCTTCATAGTTTCTGCACATAAAATATTTACGAATATATTCGCTTTGCTTTTCACTTGGAAGCATAGAGAATATATTCATCGCAGTGAGTCTAACCTTCTTTACTTTCTCAAGTGTATCAAACTCTACTCGATAATCGTGCATGGGTGACCTTTCGTCAACACCTTCATCGATAGGAGATTCTGTGAGTTCTGTAGTTTGAACCTCTATTCCTGTATTCGTCAATGGAGTGTGTTCTATATATGAGAGTATGCCAAGAACTGAAAGCAGTTTGTCGAAGTATCCGAACTTATCACCATCATCATGAAAGTTCATTTCCAGCAACTTCTCTGCCCAACAAAATGCTCCGGTATTTTCTGTGATGAAGCGAAGCCATTTCAAACAATCAGTTTCCATATTGTCGAGAAAATCCTTCCAACGCTCATTCTTCACCGTAATATGATACAGTACATCCTCTTCCGTCTTTATTATACGGAAGGTCACACCTGGTACATATCGCAGGATGTTAAACATTCCCACGACAACCCTTTTCTGTATATCGTTCTTAAAGGTCTCGGCCTTGGTCACGCAGCCTTTGGGAAGATTACTGTCTTCATCCTTCCATGGCATATATATTATAGTCTCTTCTTTCTTTCTGCGTTTTTTAGTCTCTGTTTTCAAGAGTCCATCATAATTGACCTCATCCATTAGATGACGTTTAATGTATTCACGCTCATTCATATCGAGTTCTCGCTCCACACCAATTTTGCAATCAGACAATAGTCTCCGTATTCCATCCATTGCGATATGAAGTGCGAAAATATTCTGGTCATGCTTGACCATATATCGCGTTTCTCCATAACGACGCGCCTTAAGCTCACAACGCATCTGTTCGTTTAGTGTCAGAAGATTACACTTCATGCAATCCAGGATGGCGTTCATGATTTTGGGAAATGAAAGCTTGTACGGCTTAAAACTCCTACACATTTCAGGAATGGAAAAGAGTGAATTCTCTTCCAACTTCTCAGCATGCAGCTTCAGATAATCGAACACCAGCTTAGCCGCTTTGTGAGTAGGTGTTTGTTGATTCCGTCTGCCATACCCAACAGATGTACCAAAAAGATTAATTGAATTCTGACTCTGAGTAGGAAATTCTTTATTTAATATAGTCATGTCAAAATATGCCAAGTCGAGATACTTCAACTTAACAAATCCAATATGTTCCAGCCAATGGAACGCAAGACGTGATGCCGTTGTATCTAAGAATTTACCGTTTTCATCATTCTTAATCCAGATGTTATATGGCACAACTATTGGATTGAGTTTTACTTGCTCTATTGTTCTGAATCTACGAATGAACGCCAAAATTTTATCCTTGCAATCAGTTAAATCTGACCAACTCATCTGACTACGAACCAATAGATCTTTCAAATGTCTGAAATCATCAGGAGAGGTTATACACAAAGCCGGAATCTGACTACGGTCAGGAAAAGCAGCTTCATACATACCTTTATCACGACCAGCACGACCTACCTCCTGAAGATAATCTTCTAGGACTGCTGGTGGGTTGTAATGCACTACATAATGGACATTGGGAATATCCATACCCATACCAAAGGCTTTTGTCGCACAAAGTATGTTTATGCGCTCGTCTTCTGGCACATGATCTTCTTCTGCGTTTTTAAACTGACGATAGATATCGCTTCTTTGGGTTGAATCTAGGCCTGCGTGAAAAAAGCTGATATGTTCAGCACAAGAAGCCAATAAAGAACCTTCAGGCGCAGCCTTACATAGTTCATTCAGTGCTTCTACCGTATCTTCACACTCGTTATGAGTGCGACAAAATACAAGCATGCAACTCTTTGAAAAATCGATTTTGTTGTCTTCGATGTAGTCCTTAATGGCATTTACACGTGCCGTAAGGTCATGTCCTTGATCTGTCTTGTTCTTTCCCTTTGTTACGGAAAAAGAAATGCTAATATGCTTTCTTATAGGATTATACTCTTCAGGTTTCTGTCCCAGTCGTACAATGTCAGGGAAATACGACTTGAAGTCTTGTTCGACTTGGGTGGTCACAGTGGCAGAGAACATGGCAACCATTATATCAAATTCATTCTTGCTATTTTTCATGTCAACACACCACTGAACCGCATTCCTGTAATCAGGACGGAAATCCTGTCCCCATTGAGAAATACAGTGCGCCTCGTCGAAGACTACATATTCGAGACCCCTATCCATTTGAAGTCTCTGATAAAGAACATCCATGAACGAACGCACACGGAATCTTTCAGGAGTGATATACAGCAAAGCTATCTCACCTGATTGAATTCTGCGGTAAATTTGTTGCGTTTCAGCTTGCATACGGTCACCACTAAGGTAATCTACGTTGCAGACAAATCCTTTCGCATGCAGTTCCTCGACCTGATCTTGTATGAGAGCTCGCAAAGGACTCACTACAAGTGTCAATCTGTTTGAAGTCATGGCACGAGCAAGCGCAGGCCCTTGGAACAAAATGGATTTGCCACCTCCTGTAGGAATAGAAATTATGCAATCTCCCTTCCTTTCAAGCATATGCTCAACGATAGGTTCCTGACCTTCTCTCCAATCTTCATATCCCCAACTGTCAAGTATTACTTTCTTGAGATACGCAGAGTCAAGCTGCTCTTCAATACCACGTGTGTCCTTGAAGAACAATCCTGCCTTTTCTAAAGATTCACGATAAACTTCTTCATTGTTCCATAGAGTGAATACAGAAGCCCTGGCGTGACAAGTTTTTGCCAGACCAGAATAATCCTCAAAGTATGGGTCTATGATATAAAAGTTGGTGTCCTTATGGTTGGCCATCACCAATGCGCAGTAATGCTCAAAGATAGGCCATGCTGCCAGTATGCACTGTCTAGCCGTTGTTCGTTTGAACTTTTCATCTTCATCACTTTCTGCACCATCCTCATAATCACCTTCGAATGGAAGTTTGTCCCACATGATGAGATAACGGTCAATATCCATATTGTCCCATACGTAACAGAATGCCTTGTCAGAGCGATAATTACCAATTCCTGCTAAGAACTGTTCTTTTGTAATAACTACCAAACCATTACTGCGGGTACCAATATACTCTAGTTTACGGAAGCCACTACCTGTGGAAGGTACATAGTATCCACAACTACGAGCATATTCCTCTACACTGCCAAGTTCTTTATCGTCATTGATTATATAAATCAGTGGCTGCAATGGATTCTGCTCATGTATCTTCGCTAGTAAAGTCATCTGGTAGTTCCAATATGCTTTTCTGTTTGTTGAAGCAGGGCTTACCCTTAAAGATGGAGCATCTAACAATATAGAACCCTGACTTTTTACCATATATAGCTTCGAATCGGTAGCATCTTGTCCCTTTAGTTTCCAAGGCACCAACTCGGGCATTACAGGGGCGAAATGAGTTAAGAACGTATTCCTATATTTCTGATATTGAAAATTCTGATAGATGGCAAAATTACCATTAGATTGTCTTTCTGCCCATACGTTTGCTGTTAATTCTGATTGAACAATACCAAGTTTTGTCTTATCTGCATCTGTCAATAATGCAATGTTAGTCGAAGCCATTGACATGGGAAGTTTACATTCCTTGTCAATAAGTTCTCTGAAACTCCATTCTTTCGCCTCCTTGCATTTATGGACACGGTCTTGAAGTTCCGCACCTATGGCAAAGATACGAGCATACTTGTTCTCATACATTTTTTTGTCTGAGAACGAATCAATATCAATGCAATCTATGTTACTCTTCGGCTTGGTAAGATACTCTGCCAAATTATCTTCGGTGAATGTAATCTTGCCTGATCCCTCGTTCTCCACACGAAGATACTGAGCCAAGTTGCAAAAGAGTGGCGTAGCACATATATCACAGAAACGTGTTAGTACGCAGTTCCACAACTTATTGTCTAACGGATGTTCATCTAGGGCTTCTTTGTTGATTACCTTGTAGCCTTCGGTTACGTCAGAAGGAAATTGCACAGGTATATATTGTGCTATTCTTGACCACAGACTTTTGGGTGCAATCAGAAGTATACGCTCCACGTCAGAGTTACTTACTGAGCCCAGTTTGGCAATCTCTTTTAGCTTTTTCTCCAACTCTGAGTCAAGAGAACGCAATTCCTGAAAGAATTGTTTGGATGTTTTAGCAGTCTTCTTAAAGTATTCAGCATATATATCCTGCTGAAGAGTGGCAAGAATATTGTTAATCTGCGCTGGTAAAAAATCTCTCAAGCTATCACAAAGTGATTTGTCTTTTGAGAGGCGATACAATTGATTCCAAAACAGTTCATTGGTAAGTTCTGTATCTTCTGCTGCATTGTGCTTGGTGTGTAGAGAATAGGCATATCGGCATGGGTTAAGAAGGATTTCAATTTCCAGCGTATCCCATACAAACTGGTTGGTTGTGATTCCTTTCTTCGCCAGAATAGGTAAATCCCATTCCTTGATATTATGTCCAACTACGATATCCTGTCGATTTAAAGCACGACCTAACGAACGGAGCTGATCTTCCGATTCATAACTGCGCGTGTTATCTTCCTTAAGGAAGGCAAACCCTTTGATTGTTTCGCCATCCGTTTCAAGGTCAAATACAACGTAGGGCACCTCAGCCTTTTCCGTATTCCACCATTCCTCCACAAATTGCTTGTAGAGCTTTGTTTCAGCAAACTCTTCTATAACTAGATTCCTAGCGTAATCGTCAGGAAGTATTTTAAGCAGTTGATATTGTTCTGCCTCTTCGGCTGTTTTGATTGCATTTGCAACTAGCTTAGCGTTCAAATTCTTCAGGAAGTTCTCACTTTCGAAATTGGCTACCGCAACATAATTCTTGACAAAGTCAAGAATTTGAGCGGGCTTAAGCGTATTGCACCAAGTTGCAACCGCATCCCAAGATAAGATGCGATTCAGTAAATTTATGTCTACGATATCAAGAAAACAAAGAACCTTATATTCATCCTTAAGATTTTCTGCCTCTGCAAGATATTCGGCAAATTTCTTACCATATACACTACGAAGGAATAGTATGAAGTCATTACTGCTGGTTCCTAAGGCATCTGATGAATACAGAACTGACAATCCCTCCAACTTTATAGCACCAAGAAAGGTTCTTAACTCCGCCCTATGTCCATCCATACTCTTAGCTATAAGAGTCCTGACAACATCATAGTAGCCCGACAAGTTATAACCGGAAGTCCATAGTTGTTGTATCTCTGACAAATCCAAGTTGCTATTTGCCATTCGTGCATTGAGGATTCTTTCTTTAAGTGTTAAAGGGAGGTTCTCCTCATCGAATACCTTACGTAGCAACAATAAGAGACTGTCGTTGATTTGTGGCAGATGTTCTTCCAAATATAACTTCTGAAAACCTTCCAATTTGATGGAATCCAGAAATTTGCGTCCTTTACCTGAATCTGATTCCGCCCACAAGTTCAGAGCATTTCTTAATTCGTCAAAATAGTCTGCTAAATCATATCCTGCATTCCACAGCTTGACTATAACATCGGTATCATACGGATCTTCTCCAAATACAGATGATACCATTTTGTTACGCAGACTTACAGTACCTTCAGTATTACTCAACTCAATGCCACTTGCAACTAGGTTTAATAGACAGTTTCGTGTGTCTTTATCAGAGATCAGTTCGTCAATTATTGCGTCACGTTGGTCTGCATTACTACGTTCTATATAGTCTGTTAGTGTATTGACTATAACTTGATTAACCCCATCTTTCGCAAGGATGCTAACAATCTTGTTTATAACATTTATGTTGTATGAATCGTGCTTTTTGTCAAAGCCTTCAATTCTAGCAAATTTACCGCGGTACTCAAAGGCTTTTAAAAGAGTTTGCGAATCGGGTGAAATTCGCTTGACATCAATTGCACTCCAGCCTCTACGACCAGATTTTGGAGTAAAAATGACCCACTCGTTATCTTTTGGATAAGAATCAGATTTCCATTCACTTCCCGTCAGATAGAAGTCAATAATCATATTATGTTCAGTTTCGTTACAGCTAACACCATAGTTGTTTGCCAGTATAAAACCAAAATTTTTTTGTGTGTCAAAGAACTTAACGAAGCCAATAATAGGCTCATATGCGTTTGAAACTGTTTTCTTTTTTGCTGTTATCGTACTTGTTGGCTGAGATGTAACTTTTTGAACTATTACACTCAGACAATGGGTTGACAGGTTGATATCCACAACCACACATGAAACCTTACAGCCTTTAGTCAGTTTAAACTCTTTGGTCAGTGTATACTCTGCACTTATGCCGAACCCTACATCTATATGTGCAAGTTTTTTATTAGTATTTACTACAGTACCTTCAACTATCAAGCCTACAGGAAACTTGTCTGCATTCTCCACCAACGGATCCGTCAAAAGTCGTTTTCTGCTTAACTGGATTTTATTGCTTTTGAATTCAAGGATTACAACATCTAACTCATCACCCTCTTTAATCAGTTTTGTTGCATCATTATGAAATCCCCAAGCCAGTTCATCCAATTTGATAAAGCCTATATGTCCATCAAACTGAACGTATACACCATAGTTCAATACCTTAGACGCTGTGGCTTTAAACATCTTACCTTTATTGGCTTCTGCATAATTTTGGTCTAGGAACTTCTCAAAAGTAAAGGCATTACTCTCTTCGTATGGTGAAACAGAAGAGTTGACCGAGCTATTTGAAGGTTCCAGCCGACTAAGGTCAAAATCGTCAATCACATACTCGGGGTCTTTCGGAAAAAAAAGGCCCTTGCGTGATGCATAGATAAGAATGTCATCAATTGAGGCATTCTTTTGGTTTGCGTATTGTTGAAGAGTTATCGTAGCCATAAATATTTATTCTATCGGTACACTATTTTATTTTCTTCTGTCATTTGTGTACTTTCTTCCTTGTATTTCATTTCTATGAGGTCTTGAACTTCAACTTTAAGGATTCGTGAAATCTCCACTAACTGAGCCAAGGAGGGTTGGAGTTTATTGGATCTCCATCGTGATATGGTGATTTCCGACATACCCATTTGTTCTGCTAGCCATTTATTAGTAAGCATCTTGTCTGCCATGACAACACGCAATCTATTCAGACATCCTGTTTTTCTCATATTGATTTAATTGATGTATTATGATTCAAAATTACTATTTTTGCTCAAACAATCATCATATTCTGATAATAAATTAAATAAGCAACTTTTGTTATTCGTAGTATAACAATACGGAAGCAATGCCAGATTGGAGGCACTATTCCTCTCAAAGACAAAGCTATTACGGATACAAACTACACGCTGTCTGCGGAATATACAGCGCAATCCATGACTTCGACAAGCGTACACGACCTCCATTTCCTCAAGGACGCAAGCTAGGAATACCAAGCCTGCATGATGCCCGGCGACAAAGGTTATCTGTTTACCCCTGATTATTCTCTAAACTGTCTCACAATTCACCGATTGTAAAGATAGTAATGCAAATTATATCTTGGTATGATTAATATACTACACAACTACACGAATACTTCACTTTTTGTACCTTGTAGAAAATATTGAAAAAGCTTGGAAAATATACCATTTTTTCATACATTTGTATAGAGTCAAAGGCTTTCGGAAATTGCGAAACACTTCTAATACTTTGATTATCAGATTTTTAAATACTACAATATTGTATCTTACATGTATCTGAGTTTTTCAAACAAGTTTTGAACTTATTGAATACCAATGTTTGTCGAGATTTTCTAAATAACTGCATCGACAAATTAAATATTATAATCAAAATTGCAACAAATTAGAACTAACCATAATGAAGTCGCTTATTTTCAGCGACTTTTTTTATTTACCAAAAACCTGCTATAATAAGCAGACAAAAAGAGGAATTATCCGAACTGTAAACCACTCATGTAAAGTGATAAAAGGCTGATAAATGTCGGAGGCTACAATCGACGTCGTCGATTGTAGAGTTGCCGTTGTTGGCGGTACAGCCGACGATGTCAAATGTGCAGCCGACGCCGTCGGCTGAAACAAACGAATAAAAACATGAATCTATGTTCGTATAAAAAATGTCTTTCTCAATCTGAAAAAAGAATGAGACCGTCTCACTTTAGCACCCAGGCTTATAAAAACAGATTGTCAAGAACCCAAGAGAGCACATTCCATTTTGACACACTTCATATTCCACTGCTGAAACTATATTATATAAAATTATTCTGCCCATCTCTTACAAATCAATAGAAGCAAATCTCTTCAGTAGGTTTCTGTCAAAGTAACGCTTTATGATTTCCAAACTTTTCTTTTGTAATCAATACAATTTTCATATCATATAATATTGAAAATAGATAGCTTTTATTATTTTTGCAATAAATTACACAAGAACTATTATTGTACACCTATAACAATACCTAAATGACGAAGAATTCCTACCTGATACCATTCTTTCTAATAATGGCAGCAGTCGTTATCCAATTCTGTGCAGGAAACTTTCCGTTTCATTTTTTTGAATTTCCATTGAATGTTATTCTTGGAGCAATATGGGTTTATTCCATTTATGTGCTCGTTCACGACAATAACAGCGAAAGCAATATATCAAAAGTCATTGTATCTCCTAAAACCACAGCCTTCAGCCTGTTTCTGTTTATTTGCGGTACCTTAGTCATAGGTCTGTTTCCGCAGATGTCTGCAGTAGATGCGGAAAACGAAAGCGGACTATTAGGACGACTTGGATTCTACAATTTCATGTCATCATGGATTTTCGTATCAATACTTTTCATTCTGCTTTCACATCTTGCAGCCATAACCATCAGAGGATTTAAGTCAAGAAAAAAGAAAAGATGGAGATTCCTTCTCAACCATGCTGGAGTATGGATTGCGTTGTTCGGAGGATTCATGGGCAGCAGCGACATTGTGACAGCCAGAATACCAGTATTCTTCGAAAGCGAGAACAATGAGGCACAAACAATGGAAGGCCAGCATTTCTATCTTGACTATAATATGCAGTTAATTGATTTCAATGTTGAACACTATCAGAATGGAATGCCAAAAAGTTATGTTGCAGAAGTAAAGATTTCCGACAGAGAAAACGGAAAATCATCACAAGTAAGTCTTGAGGTAAACTATCCGTATGAATATAATCTGGGCGAAGATATTTATCTCGTAAGTTATGACACACGCTCGGACAAACCGCAATACTGTATTCTGCAAATAGTACGCCAGCCTTGGAAATATGTACAGCTGATAGGTATAATAATGACAATAGCTGGAGCTATCGGTATGTTTATCGGAGGACCTCAAAAAAAGACTTTAAAAGAATAATCATAAACCTCAATAATATAAATAAAGATGACAATAAACTGGGACATATTCTATATATTCACCATTGTCTCTGTAATCCTGTGGATTATCAGTGCTGTGACCTCGGCTATAAGAAATGGAATATCAAAAATAGCCGTAACCACCAGTTTGGCAGGTAGTATTGTTTTTCTGGTATTTATCGTAGGGCTATGGATATATCTGCAGAGACCTCCGCTCCGAACCATGGGTGAAACCAGACTATGGTACTCACTTTTCATGGGCATATCAGGACTAATCACATATTTAAGATGGAAATACCGATGGATACTTTCATTCTCTACTCTGCTATCGACTGTGTTCTGTATAATCAACATCCTGAAACCCGAAATACACGACCAGTCACTGATGCCAGCCCTGCAAAGCATTTGGTTTATTCCGCACGTCACTGTATATATGTTCTCATACTCCGTACTTGGCTGTGCATTTATAATAGGGTGTATCGGGCTGAAAAAGCATAAGGAAATATATACAACTACTGCCGACGAGCTGGTATATACCGGAACTGCTTTCCTCACAATAGGAATGCTGACGGGAGCAATATGGGCTAAGGATGCCTGGGGTAACTACTGGAGTTGGGATCCTAAGGAAACTTGGGCTGCCATTACATGGACTGTATATTTGCTGTATATACACATACGCCTGCAGAAAACATACAAGAGCAAGAAACTGCTGTATGGATTGCTCATAGCAGGATTTATATCGCTCCAGATGTGCTGGTACGGAGTAAACTATCTTCCGGCAGCACAAAAGAGTGTACATCTTTATAACAGAGAATAATTAAGAATAGGAAACTAACATTTAAAATTTGAGATTATGAAGAAAAAATTTATCTTGGTAGCATTACTGATTGCAGCAGGTGCTGTAACAGTTTACCGCCTTGTAAACCAAGCTCCTTCTGAATCGCTTGCAGCCAACGAGAGAATGCTTGCAATACTTACCGACGGAGGATGTATGGAATGTCACTCGGCTACCCCGAAACTTCCATTCTATGCCAATTTCCCTGTAGCAGGCAAGTTGGTAAAGGAAGACATTGAGAAAGGATACAGAGAGTTTGACGTTGAGCCTATGATGACAGCTCTGAAAAACGGTGAAAAAGTAAGCGAAGTAGATTTGGCAAAAGTAGAAAAGGTAATCAAAGATGGAACTATGCCTTTGGCAAAGTATTACCTCATACACTGGGGATCATCAATGACTGCCAAGAAAGCAGAAATTTCCCTTGACTGGATTAAGAACTACAGAGCACAGGCATATCCTAACCTTCTTGCAGCCGCAGAGTTTGCAAACGAGCCTGTACGTCCTATCCACGACTCTATTCCTGTTGACATCCGCAAGGTTATCCTCGGAGACATACTGTTCCACGACACACGTCTCTCTGCTGACAATACCGTATCGTGCGCTACATGCCATTCGCTGAATACTGCCGGTGTAGACAACAAGCAGTTCTCTGTAGGTATAAAGGAACAGGTAGGTGGTGTAAATGCTCCTACAGTATTCAATGCTCACTATAATTTTGTCCAGTTCTGGGACGGACGTGCAGCAACACTGGCAGCACAGGCTGGTGGTCCTCCACTCAATCCTATCGAAATGGGACATAAATCTTTCGATGATATCTGTAAGGTTCTTTCCGAAGACAAGGCATTCGAAAAAGTATTCATGGAAGTATATCCTGAAGGATTTACAGAGGCTACAATTACTGATGCTATTCAGGAGTTCGAACGCACACTGATTACTCCTAACTCTAGATTCGACAAATATCTGAAGGGAGACAAAAATATACTTACAGCTGAAGAAATAAACGGTTATGACTTGTTCAAGAAATATAACTGTGCTACATGCCACGTTGGAGAAAACCTTGGAGGACAATCATACGAACTGATGGGTATGAGAGCAGACTACTTCGGGGACAGAGGTACTGAGATAACATTCGAAGATCACGGCCGTAACAAGGAAACTAAAACCGAGCGTGATATGCACAGATTCAAAGTTCCCGGACTTAGAAACATCGAGCTGACAGGTCCCTATTACCACGATGGAACAAAGAAGACACTTGAAGAAGCCGTAATCGACATGGCTAAGTATGAAGTTGGTGTCAACCTTACTGAAAGCGAAACTGCCGATATCGTTAAGTTCCTCAAGACTCTGACAGGAGAATACAAGGGTAAGACTCTGACTAACGACAATCTGTAATTTTGCATTGATCTTAGATGCAATCTTCTGAAAGAAGTACTGCTTCTAAATAACCATTTCAATTATTGAAAAATAAATTATTTATAACAGTTCAGCAAGGTTGACTTGCTGAACTGTTTGTTTTTGTAGCTGGTTATTTTGATAAATAAAGCATCTGTTAGTTAACGAAATAACGAACAAAGAATTTACATACTGAGAACATATCCCGATATATTGAAAATCTGCAACTAGTGAAAATTGCCGACATTGGGTAAGGTTATTATAAAAGACTTCAGACAAGATTCACACGATTTTTTATAGTTTTGCAGACTAATTCTAATCAAAACTATATACCCATGTGTCAAAAGACAAGAAAAAACAAATTCATCACCATATCTGCATGGATTGCCGCTCACATTACCTTCGTTGTGGTGCTGGTAACAATCCTAGCACTCTTTTTCCCTTCCTCGTTTACCTGGATAGGAACTTCGGCCATTACCCCGATGCTGGGTGTTGTAATGTTCGGTATGGGACTCACACTCCGTCCTTCCGACTTCAGACCAGTTTTGCAACACCCCAAAGACATCCTTGTAGGCGAACTGGCACAATTCCTCATCATGCCCTCCCTGGCATGGTTAATCTGCCAATTGTTGTCATTACCAGCAGAGCTCGCTCTCGGAGTGATTCTTGTAGGATGTTGTCCGGGAGGAACGGCAAGCAATGTCATCTGCTATCTGGCCAAAGGCGATGTACCCCTTAGTGTAGCGATGACCGGAGTTTCTACACTCCTGGCTCCCATACTCACCCCTGCCCTTGTCTGGATGCTTGCCGGAGAGTCGGTGGAAGTAGACATAGCAGGTATGTTTTTAAGTATCGTACAAGTAGTAATTATCCCTATTGTATTGGGTGTTGCCGCCAATCATTACTTCAGACAGACTACTCAACGGATAGTACCATTACTACCTATGATTTCCACTCTGTCTATTGCATTCATCATCGGTATCATTGTAGCGCATAACTCTGCCAGTATCCTTTCGTGTAGTCTGATTGTGGGCATAGCAGTTATTCTCCACAATGTATTCGGACTGACATTAGGCTATGCTCTCGCTACCCTAAGTGGAAGTGAACCATCCAAACGCTCGGCCATCTCCATTGAGGTAGGCATGCAAAACTCTGGCTTGGCCACATCACTTGCTGCTACACACTTTGCTATGTTCCCTTTGGCAGCCGTACCCGGAGCCATGTTTTCGGTATGGCATAACTTTTCAGGAAGTATCGCAGCACAGATTTTCAGGAAACAATCCGACAAAGAAGAAAAAAATAAAGAAGCCTGACACATAACCCCTACAAACAAAACATATCACATTGAAATATGCATGATAAGAACATAAAATAAAAAATGCGACCCAAACTATTTTTGAGCCGCATTTTTTATTATCTCAAATTACGATTATTCAGCTTTTCCAAAAAGGATGTCTTCTCCCTGAACAAATGTAATATCACGCGGAATACCCGCTCCGTTAATTTTATCAAGATCGGCCTGAAGTTCTGGAGTAATTCCACCATTCTCTTCTCTGTACTTCTTGGCAAATTCCACATTACCATCTCCTTGTGTCTGGAGAATCAATGCAGCCCAGCTATTCATTGCCTCTTTTGCCTTTTCAAAATTAATGACATACTGACCTTTGGCATCACGTGCAAATGCACCTGCTTTTTCCATGTAGTTAAAGCACATCATATTAGCCTTACCATGCGAAGAGGCTGCACCAAATCGAACCGAACGCAAGATACCCGCAATATAAGTAGCTATTGCGTCTTCGGCCGTAATATTTGTAATTTCACCCATTTCTATCAGCTTAGTTACCATAAACAAGCCCAAGATATCAGCCTTTGCTTCTTCCCATGAAGTCTTTTCCGTACCCATTACCGCATCTACACTTTCATTGGTACGAATAGTCTGTTTCACACCCAGTCCATGTGCCACTTCGTGGAAAGTCACATTCCAGAAAAATGCATCAAAGTTGAGATACTTCTGTTGTTCGGGAGTAACGACAAGTTGTCCGATAGGCAAGAGAATCTTATCGAATTTTGCTTTCATGGAGTTTCTCAATTGCAAACGGCGTGTACCTTTCAATGCATGCACTCTTTCATCGTTTGGCAGATTGATGGCAATCGTCTTGCTTCCCGCATTACAATCACCAGCATAATACACCGCATCATACACGTTCAAGTCTGACGATGTACCCGGTACAAATGTTTTATATTCCGGCGGGCAAGGCAACTCTTTTTGAAGAGCCGGAAGCATCGCTACGAATTTGGCAAGATCTTTACTTCTAGCTTCATCTTTCAGCAAAATAAACGACTCGTACGATGCTTTGGTTTCACGGAACATATCATCGTAAGTTTCAATAGGTCCTGTCACAAAATCAATCTTGCTATCCTTCATGTCCATCCATGCCAGATCACTCTCCAGATAATCGTCCGTCTTAAATGCTTCGATTCGCTTTTCAAGGTAATTCTTTAAACCCGAATCTTCTGCCAGTAAAACCCCCTTTTCCAATAAGGAACAGATACGTTCTATTTCCGGAGCATACTCTTCATGATACCATACACTCTTCAAAGAACCATCTTCATTGCGGCGGATTACGGTATACCATGAGTCTTTATTTGCATCTTCAAACGCGTTAAACTCCGCTTCGGTAATATCGTGAGGATAATAGTTGCACACATCCAGTTTTTCGCCATATCCATCCAGGAAAGGTTTGTTGTTATCCAGACGGTCCCACGCTCCATACTGAATCATGGCAAACTCTTTTGCATAGCTATCGGTAAGGGTGTCAAGCTTACTCTTGTCGCCAAAAGTCTGCTTCCAGAAAAGATCGTCGGTAATCTTTCCCACCTGGAAGAATATTCTTACCAGTTCTTTCTCCTTGTCACTCAAATTGTTTACAAGATCCGATTTCAATTCTACAGAGGCATACTCCTCTACTTTTGCTTTCATCGGTGATTCCTTTTGCTGGCTTCCACACGAGAACAAAGTAGAAGCCGCTACGGTAACTCCCAGCAATGTAGCCGAAAGGTTAGTCATTCTTTTTCTCATACTCTATCGATTGTTTTGTTTGTTTGCGAAGATACGAAAACTCCCAAACATCTCAGCCATTAAATAATCTGGTTTTTTAAATGATTATACAAGAAAGGATATCATGGTGCCCGTTTTATTTCATACCACGCATCAATATATTCCATTTATTTATTATCTTGCATTGAAAAGTAAACGTAAGCATGAAAAACAAATCCTTACACTCCTGCCCCGAACTGATTGACTACATCAATGAAACGGGTTTCCTGCCCTTGCTAAGCATGGGCATTGCCGGATGGTCGGCTGAAGAAGTCGTGGACGAAGACTGCCAATACACTCGTTTGCCCGACGGCGGGTGGGAATGGCCACTTTGGGAATGGAAAGGCGCTATTCTGCAAGAGAGTGGATGCGCATACGGTAAATTCTTCAAAGACAAAGCCGCATTCATCAGCCGCGAATGGTGGCCCGACTTCTGCAATTACCGGCGGAGCATTTTTCCTTATCCGGAAGCAGGAAGCATTGAAGAAAGTATTCTTGACATTCTGAAAGGCAAAGGCAGCCTGATTACCCGAGAGCTACGTGCAGCATGTGGATTTACCGGACCAAAGATGCGGAGCCGCTTCGATGCCTATCTCACCCGACTGGAAATGGGCGGCTATATCGTGACGGAAAATTTTACCTATCCCCGCGACCGTCACGGACGGGAGTATGGCTGGGGTTGGTCACTACTCACCACGCCCGAACGTCTCTTTGGACGGGAGGCCTGCCACCCCGACCGTAATCCACAGGAATCACGCGAACGGATACTAGCCCAGTTCCGGAAAATACTACCGTATGAATCAGAAAAGACATACGCAACCCTGCTAAAATAAATCTAAAGAAACATCGTCAGCAACGGAATACTCAGCACAGAGAGTAAAGTGGTAAGGAAGGTACCTTCTGCCATGATGACCTCCCCTTTCTGATACTGGATACAGAACAAAATACCATACGAAGCCACGGGCATAGCCGCAAGCACGACATTGATATTGGCAATGGTCTCATCTACCCGGCAAAGGCGTGAGAGGTACAGAATAAGGAGTGGAACCAGCATCAGGCGCAGAAACGACATCAGGTAGATAGCCGTATTGCCGAACATCCGGCGAATAGGAACCTGAGCAATAGATGAGCCAATGATAAGCAAAGCTGCAGGCACGGTGACATTCCCCAATAGAATAAACGGAGTACTAATGACACGAGGAGGTACCCACCCTGTTACGACAATCAGAATAGAAAGATACGAAGCTATCATAGCCGGGCAATAGAGAGTACGCCAATCAAAGCGCATTTTCCCCTGACCGTCTGAAATAAAGAGAGTTCCAAACACAAATATCAGTAAAGTGCTTGGAAAATTAAGGATACTGGCATAAAATACTGCATTGGCTCCAAAAATAGAAGCAACAATAGGATATCCGATAAAGCCCACATTACCAAATGCCAGCATAAAACTATAAATACCACGATCGGACGATTTGACAGGTAAATAGCGCGGAAGCAAAAAGGCGGCTCCAATGAGAATGACATAGGTAGCAAAACCTACCACAAGTAAGGGTAGAATCAATCCTCTGTCAGGAAGTGTGTCGCCCATCACCGATGAAAGTATCAGACTAGGACACGTCACGTTAATGACCAGTCCAGAAAGTTTGCGGTCGAAATCCGCATCCATCATTTTCTTCTTACTCAAATAATAGCCGATGATTACCAGAATAAACAGAATAATCATCTGAGTAACGATTGCATCCATTGTATTCTTCTTACCTTAAAAAAAAAGTTGTGCAAAGATACAGATTATCATATTTGAGTGAGCATATTTCTACAGGCTTTCTTCTGAAAACTTCACATTTTCTTCCACGATTATCGAAACCATTTGTCTGCTTTTAGTACATTTGCATTGTTTTTTATAAATCAGATACAAGGCTATTTCTTTCGGGAGATAGCCTTGTCTATGTCGAACAACCGAAAGCAGAAAGCAATGGAAACATTTTATGATGTAGTATCTGGAAATCAGCTTGTATTGGTAGATTTCTTTGCCACTTGGTGCCAACCTTGTAAAATGATGCACCCGATTTTGAAACAAGTTAAAGATATACTGGGAGAACGCATCCGAATTATCAAGATTGATGTAGATACACACAACACATTGTCTCAAAAGTATCAGATTCAGTCCGTCCCTACCCTAATGTTATTTCGCAGGGGTGAAGTGCTTTGGAGAACCAGCGGCGTAATACAAAAGGCAGAGCTGCTGAGTACAATTGTTCCTTTTCTGAGATAATCCATAAGCCAAAACATTTGGGAAGAATCTCCCGGACACACATACGTTTGTCATTTAATAATTAATTTTGCATCTTAAACACATAACATCTACCATCACATGAAGAAACTAAGCAAGAATGCCATTATCGGCTATCCGGCAGGAATTATCACCGGCATTACATACGGGTTGAATCCCTTGTTTGCGGTTCCGTTGATGAAAAACGGTGCTGCTACAGAGTCCATACTTTTCTTCCGCTACTCTTTTGCGGTAATACTTTTAGGACTGTTTCTGATACTCCGTAAACAAAGTTTTCAAGTTTCCGGAAAGCAGCTTGGTGTGTTGTTTGCCCTCGGCTTACTTTACACCGCAAGCAGTATCTTCCTTTTCGATGCATACGAATACATCGCCTCTGGACTGGCCACCACACTGGTTTTCCTTTACCCTGTTCTTGTGGCCATCATCATGGTGTTTCTGAGGGTCGTCCCCTCATGGCCGGTATGGCTTGCCATTGCCGCTACCTTTGGTGGGGTACTTATCATGACACAAAGCGACGGTTCACAAACCATCAATCCCATCGGTGTATTACTTTCAATTGCCTCGGCACTGGTGTACGCACTTTTCATCGTCATCATCAACCGTAGCAAGGTCATTGCCGGCATATCCAATTCCTTGCTCACCTTTTATGCCCTTACGGTAGGAGCAATTGTATTTCTCGGGAAAATCTTCTGTTCCGATACCGCAATAACCGCTGGAATCACTACTGGAGCAGACTGGCTCAACCTCGTAGGACTTGCTCTTCTGCCCACCATCGTTTCTACGGCTACACTTGCCATCGCTTCGCGCAACATCGGAGCCACCAAAGCTTCGGTACTTGGCGTATTCGAACCCATTACGGCCATCGTGGTCGGAACAGTTATGTTTGGCGAACCACTCACCACAAACATCATTGTGGGAATCTCCATTGCCATAGTGGCCGTTACATTTATGATTACCGTGACCAAACGATAAGATATATAGCAAACGGATACATGAGAGACTTTGCAGCTATCGATTTCGAAACCGCCAACAACCAGCGCTCATCGGTCTGTTCCGTTGGCGTAGTTGTAGTACGAAACGGTGAGATAACAGATACTTTTTACTCCCTGATCAATCCGGAGCCAAACTATTACAATTACTGGTGCTCAAAGGTACACGGACTCACCCGTGAAGATACTGAAAATGCACCGGTATTTCCCCATGTATGGAGACAGATTGAACCGATTATCGAGGGACTCCCACTCGTGGCACACAACCGCCCTTTCGATGAGAGTTGCCTGAAGGCGGTCTTCCGGGTCTATCAGATGGACTATCCCGACTACACGTTTTACGATACTCTGTGCGTAGCCCGAAAAGTATTCCCTACACTCCCCAATCACCAGTTGCATACCGTAGCCGCGGCCTGCGGATACCGACTGGAAAATCATCACCACGCATTGGCCGATGCCGAAGCTTGCGCGTGGATAGCAAGAGAAATTCTGTAAATGCAGATATCAAAAAAATCTATCAGATCTATTGAAGCACAATGTGATATATACAAAAAAAGCCAACCCATTCGTAATTATAAAAACGAATCGGTTGGCTGATTTTTATTTATAGCTCTAAGCCGGAGCTATTATTCCATAACTTGCTCCAGTGAAATCCCCAATGCTTTAGCTACACCTTTACCATAATTTTCATCGGCTTTCAGACAATTCTTAATATGACGGATTTTAATCATATCCGGAATATCTCCCATTGCACGAGCCGTATTTCCGAAGAGAGCCTCCTGTTACTCAGGATTCATCAAACGGAACAAATCACCGGCCTGTGAATAATAGTCCGAATCATCTTCCCGATAGTCCCACTGGTAAGCCGCTCCATCGAGTTCCAAAGGCGGTTCCTTATACTCGCTCTGTTGTTGCCACTCGCCAAAGCTATTAGGCTCGTATCCCAATGTAGAACCGTGATTGCCATCTACACGCATCTGTCCGTCGCGGTGATACATATTAAGGAAAGGACAACGGCTACGGTTTACCGGAATCTGGTGGTGATTTACACCCAAACGATAGCGCTGAGTATCACCATATGAGAAAAGTCGGCCTTGCAACATACGGTCGGGCGAGAAGCTGATACCAGGCACTACATTAGCCGGATTAAAGGCTGCCTGCTCTACATCGGCAAAATAATTCTCCGGATTACGATTCAGCTCCAGAACCCCTACTTCAATCAGCGGATATTGTTTTTGCGACCAGACCTTGGTCAAGTCGAACGGATTAAACGGACAATTAGCAGCCTGCTCTTCCGTCATCAGCTGGATATACATTGTCCATCGTGGGAAATCACCCCGCTCGATGCTTTCGTACAAATCACGCTGATGGCTCTCGCGGTCTTTTGCGATGATAGCTTCTGCCTCCTGATCGGTAAGGTTCTTGATGCCCTGCTGGGTATGCAAATGGAATTTTACCCATACCCGTTCGCCACGTGCATTAATCAACGAGAAAGTATGGCTACCATACCCATGCATATGACGATAAGAAGCCGGAATACCACGGTCGCTCATGGTAATAGTCACCTGATGCAAGGCTTCCGGAAGCGAAGTCCAGAAATCCCAGTTATTAAGCGGACTACGCATATTGGTACGCGGGTCGCGCTTAACGGCATGATTCAAGTCGGGAAATTTCAGAGGATCGCGCAAAAAGAAGACCGGAGTATTGTTGCCTACCAAATCCCAATTGCCTTCTTCTGTATAAAACTTAATGGCAAAGCCACGGATATCGCGCTCTGCATCGGCCGCGCCACGCTCTCCGGCTACCGTAGAAAAACGGACAAACACTTCCGTTTCCTTACCAATAGCAGAAAATATAGCGGCTTTGGTATATGCCGTAATATCATTGGTTACCGTAAACTTACCAAAAGCTCCAGAACCTTTGGCATGCATACGACGTTCGGGAATCACTTCACGGTCGAAATGAGCCAATTTTTCCAGGAACCATACATCCTGTAAAAGCATCGGGCCTCGCCGACCTGCGGTTGCTACATTCTGATTGTCGGCAACCGGTGCGCCAGAAGCGCTTGTAAGTTTTTTATTCTCCATAACTACAACATTTTTAATAATTACTGAATAGATGAAATATTTATGAAACCATCCAGCCGTTTTTTATCCGCATCGGTCAAAAAACCGGTTTTCGATTTCAGATAAGGTACTTTCTGTTTACTCTGTATACCCAAAACTTTTTTCATTTTACGGAAAAGGCTGCCAGTCCGGATTTTATAAGTTGTAAAAAGAAGCGTATGCTCTGCAGGTACTCGCCCTGCTATTTTCCGGCTAAAAGTGTTCCAACGCTCATGTGGATGCTGACCCACGACAAACCATCCGCATGTCCAGCATCCCGAAATCAGATAGTCCGTTTCATTGAGCCGTTCCGGATCATAATCCGTAATAGCACTTAAACTGACGTTCAGTCCTTTCGACCAAAGATACATGGCTATTTCACGGGCATAACCGGCTGTTTTTCCTTTATGGCTATAATATAAAACAACGGCTCGTTTTCCTTTTGTATGTACAGATTGAGTGCTCATTATGTTTTTATGTCATGATATAAAAACATAACGAAGAAAAACAGGAGTCGGTTTATTTGAAAAAATCTTTTTTTCCGATAAGACTAATCGGTAAAAACGATAAGTCAAACTCCCCAAAGAAAGTACGACTCCCCCTATCAGTAACTTTTATTCCGTATATCCAGTGTCACATCCATGTAGGTCCGTTTTCCTTCAATGTAATCGGCATATAGGGTTTCCGCATCCTTTCCCTTCAGGATGTGACATTTTCCACACGACTCACAATCGTGCAAACATTTCCATGCCTCGATTACAAATGCCTGACGCTCTTCTTTGGTGGATTGCTCAATTTTAGGAGGTATCATAAGATTCTATTTTAGAATAAGGGAATATACAAAGTTATCATTTTCTACGAAATAACATTCCATTAACAGAAAGGTTCAAACGGTATAAAGACATCATCTGACAATGGAGTATATCCAACGACGCCGGACGTAAATTCAACGGCGTTGATGATGGAAACGGCGTCGCCGACCGCATAGCCGACAACGCCGTTTCAAAATCCATTCACGAAACAAAAGGACGTTTTCCAGTTCTCACTCTCATTCCGCTTCTTTTACGACCACTACCCGACTATTGGGCAGATCGGGAATGTAGATGCAACCGTCCATCACGGAAATGTCTGCCGGTCCTACCAGAGGTTGTGCCAGGTCTACATCAAGAGCCTTCATCTCACGGGTAGCCAAATCTACTCTACAGATTTGCGCCGGAGTCCAATTTGTCAAATAAATAGCCTTACCATCCGAAGCCAGTGCCAGCCCGTCGTATTGTCCCGGAGTTTCCACCCACTTCTCCGGCAAAGGATTCTTCATATCGGCTACACGATATACCACATTCCGGTCGGTCGTATTCCCATCGGCAGGATAAGAAGCCACGTAAAGCGCACCTTTGTACAACAACAGGCCGTTGGGTCCCGGTACAGAAAGCCATACCTCGGGAGTTCCCGGCTCAGACGGACGAGTTATATCTACACGGAAAATGGTATCCGTATTCGTTACGGAAATATACAGATAGTTTCCGTCCACCACCAGATCGTTGGCAAAAAGATGACCTTCGGGCAACTGGATTGTATAAGGCTCTGCACTCTTATCTTTCAGGTTATAGACCATCACCTTATTCACATCACATACATAGAGAAAGCCTTCGTGCACCCACATGCCTTTGGGAGCCGACAAATGTCCGTCGGCCGCTATCAGCACCTGGTTCTTTCCGTCTTTGTGCCACACGATGTATCCTTTTCCCTCGCTATTGAGCGGATTGAGCTGCTCTGTACCAAAGTTAGCTATCAGCATGCCTCCCTCGTAAGGATAAGTGCTTTCGCAATAGCGTATGCCGTCTGTTACCTCTTTTGTTACACTCTGTGCCGATATCGTAAACACCGATATACCGGCAAAAATCATACTCAGTAAAGCTTTCATCATTTATTCAGATTTTAGAAATTGATTCGTATCACCTTATCGGTTCATTTATTTTGTGAGGCAAAAATAGAAAGGAGAAAAGAATAATACTATATTTGCAAAACACTATATTTCGATGATATTCATCGATAAAACCGATTGATAAAAGGATGGAATTACGACAATTGAAATACTTTGAGAAAGCCTACGAGTATCAGAATTTCTCGGAGGCATCTCGCCTGTTATTTATCTCGCAAAGTACACTCTCGCAACAAATCAAGCAACTTGAAGAAGAGCTGGATATTTTGCTATTCGACCGCATCGGGAAGCGGGTAGTACCCACCGAAGCGGGCAAAGCCTTCCTGCCCTATGCCAGAAAAGCCATACAGGATGCAGAAAGCGGAAAACAAATCATCAAAGATTTAAAGGGACTGGAAACGGGAGAGCTGCACATCGGCGCCACGTATAGTCTGAGTACCCTGCTTACCGATGCTCTGATGGTATTTACACAGGCTCATCCCAAGATAAAGATAAACATTACATTTGCTACTTCGGACGAACTTCTGGCACAACTGGCAGAAGGCCGCATGGATTGTGTACTTTCTTTTCTTCCGGAAAAACTGGATGGCAACTTCGATACATTGCCTCTGTTTTCCTCCGGTCTGTATTTCATCGCCCACCGGTCGCACCCGCTGGCCTCCATCTCATCCATCACACTGAACAAATTGTCGCAAACCCCTCTTATTCTTCCTGCCAGAGGATTTGCCACACGGCAGAAAATTGAAGAAATTTGCACCAACAAGAAGCTCCATCTGCACATCGGCATGGAGGTGAACGACGTACAGACCATCATCCGCCTGCTCGAAGGAGGCAAATGGGCTACCATACTGACCGAAGCCGCCGTACACGAGGAACCTGATTTGGTAAAAATCCCTATTCTATCGGTCGAACGGCTTGCCACGCAAGGCTTTCTTTTCTGGCCGCAGGGCGTTTACCGGAAGAAATCTACACTGGCTTTTGCCGAATTTCTCCAACAGGTTATCGCTCCACATAAACACTGATTATATCCTTACCATTCTATGAATTGATTATGAAAATCGTAATAGCTACCGATTCTTTTAAAGGATGTCTTACTTCGGAAGAGGTAGAAAGCACCCTTGCACAAGCATTAAGCGGAGAAGACACAGAAGTGCTCACCCTGCCCATGTCCGACGGAGGCGAAGGAATGCTCGAAGCATTTGTTTCGGCTCTGCACGGAAGCATTGTAGAAACAGAAGTGCACAATCCGCTCATGCAACGCATCTCTGCCCCTTATGGGATTGCCCCCGACGGTACGGCCGTGATAGAAAGTGCCAGAGCCTGCGGACTGACTCTGATGAAAGAAGACGAACGGAATCCGCTCGTGGCTACCACCTACGGAGTAGGCGAACTCATAGCCGATGCCCTCTGCTGGGGATGCCGCACGTTTATCATAGGTCTGGGCGGAAGCGGAACGAGCGATGCCGGAAAGGGTATGTTGCAGGCACTGGCCGACCGCTTCACCGGGAGCAAGAGCATCGACGAACTGCCCTCAAGCCGCATACCCGCATGCCGTTTTCTCCTGGCAAGCGATGTGCGCAATCCGCTTTACGGAGAAAATGGAGCAGCCTTTGTGTTTGGTCCTCAAAAGGGAGCCACTCCCCAGATGGTAGAACAGCTCGACCGGCAGGCACGGCTCTTTGCCCGCCACTCGGCCGCACAACTCGGAAGAGATGCCTCGCAAGTAGCGGGTGCCGGAGCGGCAGGAGGTTTGGGCTATGCCTTCATACAGTACTTCCGGGCAGAAGTAAAATCGGGAGCCGACCTCTTGCTTCGTCTCATCCGCTTCGACGAAACGATAAGCAATGCCGACCTTATTATCACCGGCGAAGGACGTGCCGACCGGCAGACACTCATGGGCAAGTTGCCGGAACGTATTCTGAGAAGCGCACAGAAGCAGCACATCCCCGTCTGGCTGGTAGCCGGACAAACCAGCGATACGGAATCACTCCTCAGAGCAGGGTTTGCCCGTGCCGACGGTATTACTCCTGCATACATGCCTATCGAAGAGGCTATCCTCCCCGAAAACGCCCGAAAAAACCTGCAAGCATGGGTCAGCCAGATAAAGCACAGGCTCCCCGCTTTGTGCAGGAAGCCTTATCAGGGGTAGTGGTACTTATTCTTCGCCTGCTTACGGAAAGACAATTGGCTTCTAAAAAATGAGAAAAAAGTGATAAATTTGCACAGAAACCAAATCATCATTAAAAAATGGGAAAACAGGAATACATACAGGCCAACAAAGAATGGCTGGCTGCCAAAGCTAAGGAAGAAGGTGTAATGGCTCTGCCAAAAGGAATTTATTATAAGGTACTGGCTTCGGGGGCAAACGACGGAAAGCATCCTACCCCGCGAAGCATCGTGACCGCACATTATACCGGACGTACCATCAACGGAAAGAAATTCGACAGCAGCCTCGGAGGAACACCCATCGCCTTCCGCCTGAGCGACCTGATAGAGGGATGGATTATCGCCATGCAACGCATGTGTGTGGGCGACAAATGGGAGGTGTACATCCCGGCAGAAATGGGATACGGGAAATTCTCGCAACCGGGCATTCCGGGAGGGTCTACCCTGATTTTCGAAATCGAGCTGCTGGGCATCGCATAACATGCAGGGCGTGTGCGCACACAAGGAAACTGCCTTAGCGCACACGAAGTTCCCAGAAAGCTACGGCCGAAGCGGCGGCTACATTGAGCGAATCTACTCCGTGGAACATGGGGATGCGTACCACATAATCGGCTCCCTCGATGGCCTGTGCAGGAAGTCCGTCGCCCTCGGTACCCAAGACCAGCGCCAGACGAGGCTCGGCTTTCAGTGCCGGATGGTCGAGCGATACGGAGCGCTGAGTCAGTGCCAGAGCAGCCGTGCGGAATCCTGCCTCTTTAAGGCTCTGGAAAGGATGCTCGCTCCACGCCCAGGACACCAGAAACACCGAACCCATCGACACACGTACGGCACGACGGTTCAAGGGGTCGCACGAATCGGGCGTGAGCAGAATACCGTCTACACCCAGTGCGGCGGCAGAGCGGAAAATGGCTCCGATGTTGGTCGTATCGGTCACTCCATGAATCACGGCTACACGGCGTGCATCGCGGCATACCTCGGCGGCCGTAAGAGGAGCCGGACGACGCATGGCACAAAGCACACCGCGCGTCAGGGTATACCCCGTGAGCCGGGCAAGAAGTTCGCGTTCGCCCGTATATACGGGCAAGTGTGGCATACGTGCCACCAGGTCGGACGCATCGCCCGCAATATGTTTCCGCTCGCAAAGCAGAGCCACGGGTTCGTAACCGGCATCAAGCGCCACACGAATCACCTTAGGACTCTCGGCGATGAATATTCCGCGAAGCGGGTCGATACGGTTGCGCAACTGAGCTTCGGTAAGCGTACTGAACACTTCTACTCCGGGATGACGGAGCGATTCTATTTCGATAACTGGCATAATTCTTTTCTTTTTCCGCCTTCAAAGATAGTGAAAGGCGAGTGCAGTACCAAGCCAAAAGCTTGCTTTTGAGCGAAGGGAATGCCGAGCCGCATCCTATTTTCTCAAAAGATAGTGAAAGGCGAGTGCAGAGGCAAACGGAAAACAAAGTTTTCAAAGTTTGACCTATGCCGAGCCGACTCCTATCTTCTCAAAAGATAGTGAAAGGCGTGTGCAGTACCAAGCCAAAAGCTTGCTTTTGAGCGAAGGGAATGCCGAGCCGCATCCTATTTTATCAGCCGCACCACCTTTGCCGGCACTCCTGCCACCACCGTTCGGGGAGGTACATCTTTCGTCACCACGGCACCGGCCGCTACAATGGCACCTTCGCCTATCGTTACCCCTTGAAGAATAGTGGCATTCGAACCAATCCATACATTCTTTTCTACCACAATAGGAGCCGGAAACATAGCGGCGCGGTGCTCGGGACGGAAATCGTGGTTCAGTGTGGCAAATACCACATTATGCCCCACCAGGCAACCATCGCCCAGTGTTACCCCGCCATGGTCCTGGAAATGACATCCGGCATTCACAAACACATTCCGGCCTACACGGATATTCTTTCCGAAATCGGTATAAAACGGAGGAAACATACGGAACGTATCGTCTACGGGATGTCCAGTGAGCTGGGAGAATAATACACGGAGCTCCTCCTGCGTATGGTAAGTGTAGTTCATCTGGCAGGTAATACGGCGTGCCTCGTCGTTCATTTCATCCATCAGCCGGTAAATCTCGGGAGTGTCGAGCGGACGGCGCGCCTTGACATGTTGCAAAAAATCGTCGAGTGTCATCTTATAATTATTTTAAATGTTCACGATAAAAAGCCGTTATCTCTCCGAAAGGAATCTTTTCCAGATTATCGTACAAGTCGGTATGGCTGGCACCGGGCACGATAAGCAAGCGCTTATTCGCTCCTTTCAGCTTCTTGAAGGCATCTTCGCCAAAGTAGCGTGAGTGGGCCTTTTCTCCATGCACCACAAGTACGGCACTCTGAATCTCGTCGCTATACATCAGGATAGGCATATTGAGGAAAGAAAGCGAAGAGGTTTTGTTCCATCCGCCGTTCGAGTTGAGCGAGCGGGCATGATAGCCGCGCGGAGTCTTGTAATAAGCGTAATAATCTTTTACAAATTGAGGAGCGTCATCGGGCAGAGGATCGATTACACCTCCGGCCAGGGCATAGGTTCCGTTTCTGTAATCTTCCGTACGCTGGGCATTCAATTGTTTCCGAAGTTCCCGGCGTGCACCGGCATCCATCGCATCGAAATACCCCCGGGCCGTTACCCGCGTCATGTCGTACATGGTAGAAGCCACCGTGGCCTTGATACGGGTATCGAAAGCCGCCGCATTGAGAGCAAAACCTCCCCATCCGCAGATACCCAGAATACCGATTCTCTCTGCATCGGCTTCGGGACAGGTAGAAAGATAGTCTACCGCCGCACAGAAGTCTTCTGTGTTGATGTCGGGCGAAGCTACATAGCGGGGTTCACCTCCACTCTCGCCGGTAAACGAGGGATCGAAGGCAAGCGTGAGAAAGCCCTGTTCTGCCAGCGTCTGCGCATAGAGTCCGCTACATTGTTCTTTTACCGCTCCGAAAGGACCACTCACGGCAATGGCGGGCAATTTCCCTTCTGCCTGCTTCGGAATATACAGGTCGGCGGCCAGCGTAATGCCGTAGCGGTTATGAAAGGTTACCTTTCTATGATCTACACGGTTGCTTTTCGGGAATGTCTTATCCCATTCTTCTGTAAGAGTCAGTTTTTGTTCCATCATACTATCTTTATTTAATCCGTTTGTCTGGGCACACATTTTTGTGGTTCCCCACAGGCACAGTACAGCTACCATGCCCCATTTTTTCCATCCCTGTTTCATACTAGAATCTGTTTTTGGTTCGGATACAAAGTTCCGAAGAAGAAGAATAATAAACTATACCTCGTTTACGGATTGTATTACCCAAATTACAGAAGGCTACTTACAATGACTACCAACATTGATAAAAACGTTTCCGCATGTATTACAAACCGTAATATAGGTAGGCAGAGTTCGGAAGAGAATCGCTAACTTTGCAAATAAAGAACGAATAAAAATATTTCACGCCATGAACACAAGTGACATCATCAACCTGAAAAGTATAGACCAATACAACCGTTTGTACGGACTGGAAACGCTACATCCGCTTGTGGCCGTAGTCGACTTAAAAAACGCAACTACATATCCTACTCATTTTACTCTAAACTATGGCGTATATGCCTTGTTTCTGAAACAAACCCGTTGTGGCGATTTACGTTACGGACGCCAGCCGTACGACTATCAGGAGGGTACCGTAACGAGCTTTGCTCCCGGACAAGTAGTGGAAGTGAAAATGGAAGAAGGAACACGTCCGTTGGCTCAGGGACTGCTTTTTCATCCCGATCTGATTCGGGGGACTTCACTGGGCAGGGAAATCAAACGGTATTCATTCTTTTCTTATGCCTCGAACGAAGCGCTCCACCTTTCGGACGAAGAAAAACAGATTTATCTGGATTGCCTGTCCAACATACAAGCAGAGCTCCAACATCCTATCGACAAACATAGCCGACGACTCATTGTGCGCAACATCGAACTGCTTCTGGACTATTGCATGCGTTTCTATGAACGCCAGTTCATTACCCGTGCTACGGCCAACAAAGATGTGCTGACAAAATTCGAAGAGGAACTTGACTGGTATTTCCAAAGCCAATTGCCACAAGAGCAAGGACTCCCTACGGTAAAATATTTTGCCGACCGTGCTTGTCTCTCTCCCAATTATTTCGGTGATCTGGTAAAAAAAGAAACCGGACGTACCGCACAGGAATATATTCAGGATAAACTGATCAATATTGCCAAAGAAGAAATCTTGTCTCAAACACGAAATGTAAGTGAAATAGCCTATCGTCTGGGCTTTCAGTATCCCCAGCACTTTACACGGATTTTCAAGAAACGGGTAGGATGTACACCGGGAGAATATCGCAACGGGAGTTTCAATATCACCAGTATAACATAATGAGCAGACTAAGAAAACACGAAACGGCATTCTCTTCCTCTTGTCCGGAAAGCGGCTTCGTGTTTTACCGTTGTTGTTCTACTTTTTCGTAGTCGGTATCGCTCACCGGCTCCAACCACTCATTGGAGGTCTCTTCTCCGGGCACTTCAATAGCCAGATGGGCAAACCAACCGTCTTTTGTGGCTCCATGCCAGTGTTTTACTCCCACAGGGATATTGACCACATCACCCGGTTGAAGCAGACGAGCCTCTTTCCCCCACTCCTGATACCATCCGTTTCCGGCTATGCAAATAAGAATCTGTCCACCTCCTTTTGCGGCATGATGAATATGCCAGTTATTACGGCATCCCGGCTCAAAAGAAACATTGTATATTCCTACTTGTGTGGTAGACAAAGGAGCCAAATAGCTCTGTCCGATAAAGTAGCGTGCAAAGGCATCATTGGGTGTACCAAGCGGGAAAAGCATTTCCTGCTCGAAAGCTTCTTTCGAATCTGAAGGCTCTTTTTCTTCTTTCCATACCTCTTTAGCCTGACGGAAAGCCGCCCATGCCTTGGGCCATCCGGCATAAAATCCAATCTGAGTCAATATTTCGGCTATCTCGGTACGGGTGATACCATTCTTCTTGGCCGTCTGAAGATGATAAGTAAGTGAAGAATCTGTAATACCTGAACTGATCAAAGCCGTCAGGGTGACCATACTCCGGTCGCGTAAGCCAAGTTTATCGGTCCGGCTCCATACTTCTCCAAAGAGTACATCATCGTTCAGTTCTGCAAACTTAGGCGCAAAATCGCCCAGTTGTTCTCTGCCGGCGGTCTGCCGGACTTGAGTCTGTGCTTTTACCATATTGAATGAAATAAATGTAATGAATATCAGTAAACTTGTTCTCATAATGATTTGTCTTTTATTTGTTAGTCTACTTCCTTTTTTCAAAAGTAGTGACTTTTGATCTGCCTCGATATACCCGCAACACGGATAAAACTACCTTTTTTACTTGTATTTTTTTGAGTTAGGGGATAAGGTATCAGGGGACAAGGTGTGAGTTTGCTCTTGCACGTGACAAACGTGACAAATGACAATATAAGTTTTTGAGTTTTTAAGTTTGTGAGTTTAGGTTCTCAGTTCTTGAGTTTGATTTTGAGTTGATTGATTACACTCCCAAAACTTACAAACTAAAAACTCAAGCCCACCCACTAAAAACTAAAAAACTTAAAAACTTAAAATCAAACTTTTTCCTACTTTTGCATAAACCTAAAAACTCAAACCCACAAACTTAAAAACTCAAAAACTCACAAACTCAAAAACTTAAAAACTTAAAAACTTAAAAACTTAAATGATACATTTCGACACAGACTATATGGCAGGAGCACATCCGGAAGTGATGAAGCGTCTGGTAGAAACCAATCTGGAGCAGACAACCGGATACGGAAGTGATGCGTATACGCAACGGGCGAAAGAAAAGATACGTGAGGCTTGTGCACAAGACGAAGCCGCGGTGTATTTTCTGGTAGGAGGTACACAGACCAACGCTACCGTAATAGACGGCTTACTCAGACATCACGAAGGAGTACTGGCTACGGAAACGGCACACATCAACGTACACGAGTCGGGGGCCATCGAAGCTACAGGGCACAAGGTCATTACCCTGCCTTCGCACGACGGGAAAATAAAAGCAGAGGAAGTAGATAAATACATCACGGATTTTTATCGTGACGAAACTTACGAACACATGGTGGCTCCGGGAATGGTGTATATTTCGCATCCTACCGAACTGGGCACACTCTATACCCTCGACGAACTGGAAGCATTGAGTCAAGTATGCCGCAAGGCACAGATACCGCTCTATATGGACGGAGCACGACTGGGATACGGACTGGCGGCCGAAAATACCGATGTAACGCTTAAGGATATTGCCCGGCTTTGCAATGTGTTCTACATCGGAGGAACCAAAGTGGGTGCACTCTTCGGCGAAGCGGTGGTAGCTCCTCGTGCGCAACGTCTTCCGCACTTCTTCCCCCTGGTGAAACAACACGGAGCCTTATTGGCAAAAGGCCGTCTGCTGGGTATCCAGTTTGAAACGCTCTTTACAGACGGGCTTTACGAACGCATCGGAGCACATGCCGTACGCCTTGCCTTGAAATTGAAAAAGGCTTTCGTGGAAAAGGGATACAAACTTCCTATCGAATCGCCTACCAACCAGCAGTTCGTCTGCCTGCCCAACGAAGAGATGGACCGGCTTTTGTCTCACGCGACCTTCGAACTATGGGGACCGCGTGGAGAAACGGAAACGATGGTACGCTTCGTTACGAGCTGGGCTACACGCGAAGAGGATGTCGATGCCTTTATACGCTTACTATAACCTCTCCAAATAGCAATGCCCGCCGGAAAGGAACCGACTTCCTCCTCCAGCGGGCTGCTATACACAGAACATATTCATGCGAATCAATCTCCACTCACCTGATAGCAATCTTCTTCCGTGCTTTCCGGTTCTGCCTCTTCAATTTTAAATTTATATACAGTGACACCAATACCATATTTTATTTCATCGTCACTGAGTATCATCGATCCGCCGCTTTGGATACACATTCTCACCCCCATGCCGTCGTTGGCCGTCAGGAGATAAGTACCGGCATGCTTTTGTGCATTGACCGTATACCACAAGCCGTTCTGTCCATATTGCACTTCCACATAACTTCCTTCTGTATCATAATCCCATGAAATAAGATATTTGTCAGTACTCCCCCGATGAAATGTAAACACACAAGCCGACTCATCGTAAGCTACGTACGGAAGTGAAGTCACTTCTTCGGCATAGAAATTGAGAGGAATACGACTTACAGAGTCGGTCGACCAGATATTAGCAATTGAATATTCGGTATAGGTTTCTCCCAAATGTTTCTTGCCCATAGGATAATACTCCATTTCTTCTTCGCTACACGATACCAGACACAGAGCCACTATAGCTCCTATGCCCCATCCTTTCTTCCAGTTCATTTTCATTCGCAACAGGTTTCAGAAGAATCGGGGTGAAAGGAAGGTCGTTCATCTTCGCCCGGATGGAAGCCGGAAGGCTTCTTCCCCTTTACAGGCGGCTCGGGTTTCAGAGTGAGCCATATATCATATTGTTCATCGGTAAGAATCTTACGCATCTTTTTCGTTCTCTTCTTTATCCGTTCGGCTTCTTTTTCCGCCCGTTCTTCATCGCCGGCCGGAGGAGGCATCGGAGGGCGTTCTCCCTTGAACCCTTCTCCAAAGCCACCAGGGTGTCCGCCTCCGGCAGGAGGATATCCTCCTCCCATCGGAGGTAATGGACGCTCTGTTCGCATAGACATATATCCTATCCCCTGCTCCAACCTATCTCTCTCTTCTTTTAATAGGAGTTTATAAATTTTCTTATACTGCTTTTTACTAAGATGCAACACTTTATCCAACTCGTCTACCCGTTTGCGGGCGGCCTTTTCCGGATTGGGAATTTCTTTAAAGGATGTTTCTTTCTCCTGAGGTTCATCGTAACGTACATCGCCCGTAGAATACCCGGGAATACTCATCCACATTACCCCACACAAAGCCCATATGGTTCGCTTCATCGTTCTCATATTCTGTCTATTTTGTTTGACGGCAAATGTAAAAAGGAGAAAAACAATCCGAAAATAGAATCAGTAAACGCCTCTATTCTATCGGCCAATGCTGAATATCATCAGACTTAATCCGGTAAAAGCGTTTTTTTATAAAACTGAAAATAAAAGTGGTTGGTCTGTAAAATCAGCCCATTGGCCGATTTTAGTTGCAACACCGCTCTTTGTATTTCTATTTTTGTTTCCGAAAAACAATTGTATGTCATGATGAAAAGCCAACACAAGCATCTTTTATTAGAACAAATTATTTACACCTTCATATGGATTTTAATTTTAGGAACTCCATTCGTAAACTTTTTACTCAACGAGAAGACCTTTCATCCCAATGAATTATGGAAGGAAGTATCGGGCGTATGGCTCATTATGTGTCCGTTCTTCCTGTTATTTCTCATTCACAATTATTTATTAATTCCCCGTCTTCTTCTGAAGAAATATTACATGGGATACATTGTATCACTCGTTTTTACAATCGGGTTCTTGTTTGTTGTCTTACCGGAAGGCATCAAAGTATTCTCTCCTAATCCCGACATCCAAGAGCACAATATATCCTTGAAGAAATCAACTCCTCAAATCCGCTCTTATTGTGATTATCCCCCTCCACTTACCCACAAAAGAAGTGAAATGCATCCGGCTCCACTTATACGCCCTCCCTTTCTGCTTATTCACATCATTGTAGCAATTCTGTTGGTGGGATTCAACCTTACGATCCGGTTATTTCTCAAATCACTACATGATGAGGAGATATTAAAAGAGCTCGAGCACCAGCATCTGGAATCGGAGCTCCAGTATCTGAAGTATCAGCTTAATCCGCACTTTTTCATGAATACCTTGAATAATATTCATGCACTGGTAGACATCGACGGAGAAAAAGCAAAGCAGACCATTCTCGAATTGTCGAAGCTGATGCGTTATGTGCTGTACGAAGCCAACAAAAGCCGTATCTCGCTGGAACGGGAGATTCAGTTTCTCGAAAACTACATCGCCCTGATGCGGTTAAGATATACAGAACAGCTCACTATAAAGACCAATTTTCCGGTGATTGTTCCCGATATCCAGATTCCACCTTTGCTTTTTATCACTTTGTTGGAAAATGCATTCAAACATGGAGTCAGCTATCAGGAAAGCTCGTATATAGAAGTGAGTATTACCCGTACCGACGAGGGAATTGCCTTTGCATGCCACAATAGCAAGCATACCTGTACAGCCCACGAACATCACGGTATCGGGATAGAGAATATAAAGAAACGCTTGCATCTGCTTTATGGAAACAATTATACGTTTACCCTTACGGAAGATGCATCCTCGTATCATGTTTTACTTATCATACCTCCACTATCATGAAATGTCTGATTATCGACGATGAGCCTTTGGCTCTTGCTCAACTGGAAGGATACATCGACCGTATTCCTTTTCTTACCCGAACGGCTTCCTGCCAGAATGCTATCCAGGCTTCGGAAGTACTGGCGCATTCACAGGTAGATCTTATTTTTGCCGATATCAATATGCCCGATATGAATGGAGTGGACTTTATACGTTCGCTGGTTCATCCGCCTATGGCGATTTTTACTACGGCTTATACCGAATATGCCATCGAAGGTTTCCGCCTCAATGCCATCGACTATCTGACCAAACCGTTCGGATTTGCCGAGTGTCTGAAAGCAGCCGAAAAGGCACGTAAAATCTATGAGATGAACCATAACTCGCCTAAAGAAGAAGAGGAAGGGCAAACTTTATTCGTAAAAAGCGAATACAAGATGGTGCGCATAGAGAAAGAAAAAATTCTGTATATAGAAGGAATGAGCGAGTATGTATGTATCTATCTAGAAGACCGCCCCAAACCGGTCATCACTCTGAACAGCTTACAAAAACTTTCTTCATTGCTGCCCTCGCATTTCATGAGGGTACACCGGTCGTACATCGTAAACCTGAAAAAGATAAGGGAGATTTCACGCTTCCGCATTTTGTTCGGCAAAGACGTGTATATACCGATAAGCGAAAACTACAGGGAGCAGTTTATGGAGTATATCCATAGTCAAGGTTTACTCTGACGGCTAAATGCTTTTTCTCGGGAAATGCGTATCTTTGCCATACCGAAACCATTTATAACGCTTTATGGAAAAAGAACACGAAACGCATACCTGTGTAGATTGCGGTACACAGAATTGTAAATATAAAGACCGTACGTATCCGGATTTCTGCCTTACCACAAACCTGAAGGAGGAAGACCGCCAATGGGCACTGGAGCGCTACGAGGAGGGAGATAACCGGCGCATCATGATAGCGAGTGCCGAAGTGGAATACGAAGGATATTGCCAATGGACGCGCGTGCAGGAGATCATGGAGTTTGCCCGCAAAATAGGTGCCCGCCGTATCGGAATTGCCAATTGCATCGGCCTGATAAACGAGGCGCGTATCTTTGCACGGATTCTGAGAGCAAACGGCTTTGAGGCGTACTCGGTGATATGCAAAGTGGCCGGACAAGCCAAATCGTCGGTAGGAATTCCTGCCAAGTGCGAAGAGATTGGAGCCGCCATGTGCAATCCTATCCTCCAGGCACGTCTGCTCAACGAAGCGAAGACGGATTTGAATGTAGTCATCGGTCTGTGTGTAGGCCACGATAGCTTGTTCTACAAGTACTCCGATGCATACGTCACCACACTGGTCACCAAAGACCGGGTTACGGGAAACAATCCCGTGGCGGCGCTGTATACGGCTCAATCGTATTACCGGAAGAAGTTCTTCGAAGGGAAAAAGGAAAGCAAAGAATAAAAGAGGGACTCTTTCTCCTTAAAACCTACTTTTACGGACTTCTATCCTATGTAGTATAAAAAGAAAATTCCGTCCCGGACATCTTCTCAAGAGGTATAACGGGGCGGAATTTTTTATTATAGATAATCATCGATGAGAAACCTCCTCTTTGTTTTTTCCCGCACAAACGGAGGAAATTTACACAAGAAAATTTACTTCAGTGCACGTCCGTCGGAAAAAGCCTTTCCTACTTTCTCACCCATTGCCCGATAGTCGTGACGGATGGGATCGTACAGAATAGGATTGAGCTTTGCTACATCAATCTTTCCGTCCTCGCCCAGGATATGCTCGTCGGCCGAGATGTTCACGATACGTCCTACCAGATAGCAGGTTTCCGCATCGTACGATACCAGCTCACACTCCAGTGTCATAGGCAATTCTTCGATAACCGGAGCATGGACAAATTCCGACTTCACTACATGAAAGCCCGCCTTTGCCAATTTATCTGGCTCGTCGTTGCCCGATACGATACCCACATAGTCGCATGCCACATGCTGCTCTACGGTTCCCATACTCACGGTAAATGCTTTTGTAGAGAGAATATTCTGTGTGGTTTTATGCTCTTCGGCCAGGCAGATTCCTACCATATTGTCTGTATGAATTCCTCCCCATGCCGCGTTCATGGCATTGGGTTTTCCTTCTGCATCGTATGCCGCTACGATAAATACCGGCATCGGATACAGCCATGTTTTTGTTCCAAAATTCTTTCTCATATTCTTTATCTTTATCGAATGAACGGGGTTATTTGTTTTTTTCAGAAGTCTGGTCTACAAAGATGAGCTTCGAGGTATCGTATCCCCGGCGCGCTATCTTGTCTGTCCACTCACGAAGCACCGCTTCGGGCATCACCGGCTCACGGCTCATCAGCCACAAGTAATCATCGCTACTGCTTCCTACCAGCACATAGCGGTAATCTTCGTCTATGTCGAGTACATAATAGTCGGCATAAAACCATAGAAAGAACGATACCTTGAGTTTGCCCGGCTCGGAAGGATCGGGCAGTTTCCCACGTCCTTTGGCTTGCTTTCGTTCTCCGTCTTTCAGCCCTTCGTTCAGCACCTGTATCTTTCCGTCATCAAGCAGGGTATATGTAGCGGTGACGTGTGTCATTCCCCGCTCAAACCGATGGTCGTAACGTGCAATCTCATACCACGTTCCCATGAAACGCTCCAAGTCTAACGACGATACTACACGATGGTCTGCCTTTCCTGTTTCAGCTCCGCTCCGGCAAGCCCCCAAACTTATACACATGCACAAGAACATCAATAACTTTTTCATCGCATTTCCTCCTTATTTAGGCCCTTCTATTGCAATCTTAATCACTCCATCCAGCCGATTCTCAAAGATACGGTATGCCTCTTCTATTTTCCCGAGCGGAAAACGGTGAGTGATGAGAGGAGTCGTATCAATCTCTCCTCCGGCTATGAGACAAAGTATCTCGTCGCAATCGCATCCGTCTACCCCACCGGTCTTGAACGTCAGGTTCTTGCCATACATCTCCGGCAAAGGAAGTATCTGAGGGGCATCGTAAAGTGCTACCACGGTCACAATGGCATTGGGACGGGCACACTCCCAGGCCAGACGGAAGGTATCATCGGTTCCGGCAACTTCCATCACCACATCGGCTCCTCCATGGGCACTGTGCGCCAGTACCGCTTCTTTGCACTCGTCGGGATGTACCACCCATACGTCGGGATAATGCTCGCGCACGAAGCGGGCACGCTCTTCCGATTTTTCGCATACGATGATGCGGCGCGGATGCTTCCATCTCACACACAAAAGGGTACAGATGCCCGTAGGACCAGCTCCAATAATCAGCACCGTATCGTCGGGGGTGATTTCCGAAATACGGGTTGCCCAGAAGCCTGTAGCCAAAATATCGCCTACGAACAAAGCCTGCTCGTCGGTCACACCATCGGGAATACGGCTCAGCCCCTGATTGGCATGAGGAACCCGCACGTATTCGGCCTGTCCTCCGTCGATACGGCATCCCAACGCCCATCCTCCGTCGGGGTCTTCACAATTGTTGACATAGCCGTGCCGGCAAAAGAAACACTCTCCGCAAAACGTCTCTACGTTGACCGCTACCCGGTCGCCCGGTTTTACCGAAGTGACCTCCTCGCCTACCTGCTCTACTACTCCCACCATTTCATGGCCTACGGTAATACCGGGTACAGACCGGGGTACGCTACCATGCTTGATGTGCAAATCGCTGGTACAAATACTGCTCAGCGTGACGCGTACCAGTGCATCGTGCGAAGTTTCTATACAAGGAACCGGTTTCTCACGCAACTCGAAACGGCCTTTTTCTACATAAGTATACGCTAACATAAGCTATTTCTGTTTTTCAAGATTCTGCCTTCTATCCTCATCGGGCATCCTCCCACAAAGATAAAAGATTCCCCGATTCGGCCGATAAAAATTACCTGATATTTTACCTTTCTTCCTTCTATTCCGCGAAGAGCCGACACTCTTTCTGCAATCTGCCGAGAAAGTCTCCGCCATCGGAAGAAATCTATATCCGACGTCGTCGTACGTAAATACGACGTCGACGTTTAGAGAGCCGGCGACGTTGGCCATACAGACTACGACGACGATTATAGTATTGTTTTAGAACCGGATTCCCATGAAATACTATCTTTGCAAAAGAAATAATATTCAAACAGACATGAACCATTCCGACCTTCTGAAAAGACTAAGCGAAAGAATACACGAAAACGATATCCGGGAAATAATATCCCTGCTCTCGCTCCAGGAAAACGAGAGTGGAATACATGCGCTATACACATGGGTCTATCATACCGACCTCCGTGTATCGACCAATGCCGCATGGATACTTACCCATCTTGATGCTTGCCATACCCCATGGCTTTACTCCAGACAAAAGGAGCTGATACAGGAAGCCATGCAGACTACAAATACCGGGAAACGCCGTTTGATACTAACAATTCTGCTCGAACAACCTTTTGATAAAGAGGAAATAAACGGCACTTTCCTCGAGTTTTGCTTGAAGCATATGATTTCGATACAGGAATCTACCGGAGTAAAAGCACTCTGCATGAAACTGGCCTATAAGCAATGCGTTCATTTCCCGGAATTGCTGGAGGAACTACGCATGCATCTGGAGGTCATGGAACCGGATCTTTTGTCGCCCGGCTTAAAGGTGGCAAGAAAAAAAATACTGAACCACATCAGCCGGAGCACCAGGCACTCCTGACCGAATGGTTCAGTATCGTTCTATCGGGTAAACAGTCCATCAGAAGAGCCTGTCCGGATTCTTCTCTGCCTGCCATTGTTCTATCGACATGCTATAAAGCCATGAAGTCTTCTCTTCCTTACGCTCTACAAAGTACACAAACGAGATATCGTTTTCTACGATATGAATGTTGTCGTTCGGCGTTACCACCAGAAGCTGGAGATGAAGCTGCTTGCACAAGTTTATCAGATAGCGTGCCTTGTCTTCGTCCTGTGCCTTGAAAGCCTCATCGATGGCAATAAAGCGGAAGGAATTTTCCTGCATTCCACTTTTGGTAAGCCCGAACTGATAAGCGATGGCAGAACCCAATATGGTATAAGTGAGCTGTGCCTTCTCTCCTCCCGAGAGGTGCCCCATGTTTTCGTAAGTAGTTTCCTTGAGCTTGGTTTCACGGTTGAACTCCTCTGCCTTGTACGAGAACCAGGAGCGGACATCCATCACCCTCTTGCGCCAATCCTCGTCTTCCAAACGCGACATCAAGGGCTCTATATGGTCGCGGAAATGAATCTTCCGTCCGTCTACCGTAGCATTCATCTGCTGGATATTGGGCATAGCCTCATCCATAAGCTTACGGAACTCGCGCGCCTCCTCGTGAGCCCGACTTTGCGCCACAAGCTGGATATAAGTGACCGGACGCGAACGGTAATCAATGCCCTGCAACGATTCGTTGAGCATCTTGATGTTCTCGTCGATGGCATCTTTCCAGTGCATGAAAAACATACGGAACTCGCCCACCTTGTCTATCAGTGTCTTTTGCAGGTAGTTGTCGAATTGCTTTTCGTACTTGGGCAAGTTCTCCTTCTGAAGACGTGCCAGCAAGTGCCGGTATTCCTCTATCAGCTCGATGTGTTCGGCTTCGGGCAAAGCGTCTACATCCGAGCGCCAGTCCTTGAACTTCTCCGTAATGTACTCCGACGGATACTTGAAGGTACGTATGTGGTTCTTAGCCTCATCTTCGAACTCCCGTTTTCCGTTGGCCAGCTTCCCTCTCTCACGGTCGTTGCGGTTCATGAACGAGGTATACTCCTGCTTCAGCTTTTCGTAGGTACAATCCTTCAAGTCTTTGTAAGCCTGTTCGAAGTCGGTAAGCATCATCGAACGGAGCGAAGCAATACGCTTCTGTGCCTCCTCCATATCGGTCTGAGTCTCCTCTATCTTCCGTTCCACACCGAAAATCTGCTTCAGTTTATGGGCAATATCTTCCTTGGATATCTTCTGGAGCGCATTTTTCACCTCCTCCAATTGTTTCTGTAAAGCCTGGATGGTGTTGTTGTTCTGTTCCAGTTCGGTCTTGTTTACCTGCTTCTCCTGAAGACGAAGCGCATACTCTTTCCAGTCGAGCGCATCGTAATCGGCAAAAGCGTCGACCAGCTTCTTGCTCAAATCGTAGATATATTGCACTTTCTGACGCTCGGCACCGATGGTATTTATCTGCGAAAGGAGTTCGATGTCTTTCTCCTGGAGTTTTTTCACCTCGTGCTGAAGAAGCGCAATCTTCTCCTGATTGTCCCAGCCCAGAATGTAATTCTCCTTACGGGCAACGTGTGCACGGTCGTCTTTCTCGTGTCTCTCGTGCGAGAACTTCACCAGTCCTTCGCGCGTCACCGCCTTCTCGGTATAGCGTTCGAATTCCTCCAACGAGCCTACGCAGGAATAATTATACTTTTCGAAGATGGTATCGCGAATCCAGTCTTCGTACACGGAGTCGGAACGTATTTCTATCTTGTCTAAAACCCGGTTTTCTGTGTCCGTAAACGTATCGATACCCGCCAGCGAATTATACGTACGATAGCGGTAATACGTGATACGTCCGTTCAGATTGGTTTCATTGATAAACTGGTTCACCTGATGGTAGTATTCTTCGGGAACGAGCAGATGCAAGGCAAAATGATGAAGAATCTTTTCGATGGCACCTTCCCATTCCAGATGGTCTTCGGATACCCGAATCAACTCGCCGATGAAAGGAATTTCCTTTTTGGTAGCTCCCGTATGCGCCAGAATCAGGTCGCGTATTTCCGATTCGCGCACAGGAATGTTGTTCTTGTTCTTCTTCAAAGCCTCGATGGTAGCCAGATGGCTTTCTATCTCTGCTCCGATGGCATTGCGTTCGTTTTCCAGCGACACGGCCTCGCGGATATGGTTTTCTATCTCGCCGGATAGTTGTTCAAGGCGTTTTTCCGTCTCCTCACGTTGCTTCCGGAACGTATCTTTCTCGGGGTTGGCCACGAGCGACAATTGGGAAGCCACCTCGTTGTACTCGTCCATCTTGCGCATACGTTCGTCGCGAAGTTCTCCCAAGTGAAGAATTTCCTGCTCCATCTCCTTTACCTTGCGTCCCACCTCGTCGTTTTCAATGGAAAGAGCCAGCGTACGTTCTTCCGCTTTCAGACGCTCTTCCTCCTGACGGAGCTTATCCTCTTCTTTTTGCAAGAGTTTCTTTTCCTTCTGAGCCTGGTCGATACGCGCTTCACCCAGTTCGATGGTTTTCCGCGCAAACCAGTATTCAGCCGTTTCCCGGTCTACTCCAAGTTGCTTGATACGGTCTGTAGCCTCCTGTATCTTTCCCGCCAGCTCGGCAATAGGGGTAAGCATGGCAATCTGCTCGCGCGCCTTCTCGATGTTGGTCTTGGCATCCATGAGCGTCTTGAAGCTATCTTTCAGCATGATGTATTGCGACTCGGCATTCTGCTCTTCGAGCATATTGGTACGGATAAAGTCATCCAGGTCGTCGAGTACCTTTACACCCACAATCTGGTTGAACAATCCCAGCGCCTTGACGGAGCGCATTCCGAAAAGCTGAGTCATACGTTCGGCATAGCCCACCGGTCCTTCGAAAAACTCCACCATATTCCGGCTTCCCTTGTATGCACTCTCCAGACGGCGGCGCCATACTCCCTTGCCGTCGAAAGGCTGGAAGTCGCGCTTAATCTCAAGTGCACAATGTGCCAGTCCGAACGTACGGCGCAATTCTCCACCGGAAAACCATCGTACCTGGAAAATCGTCACTACACGCTGCTCCGTATTGGTAAACGTAGCAAGCAGCACGGAGTAAGCCGACTGGTCGCGCAGGGCCTGTGTAGTGGCACCCTTCTCTCCCTCGCGCTGGATGTTTCCATAATGCCCCAGCACGTAGGTTTCCTCCGTACGGTTTCCTTTCTTCTCTACCCCCGACGACTGGTTGTAAAAACGGTCTTTCTTGGCCGGTACCATGAGGGTGAGCAAGGCATCGATAATGGTACTCTTTCCCGAAGCGTTGGCTCCGGTAAGCAGGGCATTGTTTCCCTGGGGTTCCATGCGGAAAATCTTCTCGTGAAAGGTTCCCCAGTTGTATATCTCCATATATTGCAAACGGAATCCCGATGCATCGGAACCGGTACTAAACAGACTCAACATATTCCTGAAGTTTATTCTTAAAATCCTGTAGTTTATCCAATGTTACTTTCTCCTTGATAATGCGGTGTATCTGATACGTATCTACATTATCGCGCTTGATGACCTTAAGATAGCCCAGACTCACGATACGGTTGATGTACGAATCGATTTCGTTGAGCAACTTTACGCGGTTGAAGCGTTCGGGAAGGAACATTTCGATGCGTTCCTTCAGCTCGTCGGCACTCACAAAGCGCTCTGTAGCGTAAAGTTCGTCGATGTTGCTATCGAACTCCTCCAGCATCTGACGCAGGATAATGAGAATCACCGATACTTCGAAGCCCAGCTGCTGGCGGGCAATGAGTCCGATGGTCTTTCCCTCGTCGTCTACTATCTGCTTGATATAAGCAAAACCTTCGTCGCGCTTGATGATGAGTTCCAGCCCGATGTGCGACAGGTATTTCTGAATCTCCGTCTGATAGTTCAGGATATTCTCCCACAAGGCTTTATCGGTACACTCCACCGGTCCTTTCAGCAATCGTACCACCACGCGGCCGTAGGGAGCTATAATTGTATCTAAGTTCATCGTAATATAATAATTTCGGGTATGACAATTGATTTCTGTTGTTCCGCATTGAAAAGGATGGTCTGCGTACGCTCCGGATGAATGTGATGACGGAACTTCCGTACCACACTGATGTATCCGAAGAGTTCGGACAAGCCTTTCTCCAGTCCTCCGTTTTCTTCGATTACCTCCGGCAGGGAGATTTGCTTACGGCGCTTCAGTGCACCGGCAATCCTCAACCGGAGTACCTCACGGTCTATCGTACGGTTTGCAAACAGGCTTTCGGCATGTTGTGCCTCGGCTATATCTCCTTCGGCTACCTCCAGCACCTTGTCGTAGGTTATCTCTACGGCTTTTTCCAGAGTAAGTTTTCGTTCGATAGGAAGTGCAATCTCCGGCTCGGTCTCCAGTTCGATGGAGATATCCGGCCTTATGTTCTTTGCGGCCAGTTGCAACAAGAGTGCCTGAATATCCTGAGTCACTCTTTGGGAAGCCATAATCTGCGATTTTCCACTCTCACAAATAATACGGCTCAGTTTTTCGGCCATCTTGTCGTTGGCCTGATACACCTTCTTCCCGCTATTGTACAGGTATCCCTTCATATTGCGCAGGAACAAGTCTTCCTGGCGGATTTGTTTCGAATCAATCGAACTGTACAAATCGTTTACCATCTCGTCCCACTTCTCCTGCAAGGAAGGTGTCATAAGAAACTCCCAAAAGGCATAGAAACTCTTTCCTTGCGAACTATGCTGGAGATTCTCGAGTGCATCGAAGGTAAAACCAAGAATCTCTCCTTTCGACACATCTCCTTCGGCATGTTTCTGATAAATGGATTTGGTAATGGCCTTGAAGTTATCTTCCACCTCCTTAAAGTCGGACAACAACTCCTTTGCCGTCTGGGTAATGTAGCGGAAACGGGGTAAAACCTGATACTCTTCGTACACCACGGCACTCTCTCCGGCCTGGATACTCTGAATCTGATGTTCGATTTCCATCTTCTTCTGTTCCAGCATACGGATTCGTTCCGAAGCATCTTCGTTGGTAAATTCCACCAGTTCCTTGATCTGCCCGAAGAGGTTCATGAATTTCGACTCTGTACCTACAAACTCTTCCCGCTTCAGACTGATAAGCCAGTCGATGGCTTTGCTGGTATACGAGGACAGTTCATAGAACACTTCTCCACTCTCCTCCTGATAATTGCGAAGAAAACCTTTGTCGGTCCATCGCTGGATATATTTGTATGCTTTTTCCTCATACGAATCGAATACGGAAATATCGTTTTCTTCGTCGTTCTCCAGATTGGCCGAAGTAAGATAGTCTACCAGATTGCGGCGTAACACCTCGTAAGACACCGGCTCGCGGTGACGATAGAAAGTCTTGTAAAGAAATAAAACTATAATCTCCCTGTTTCTTTGCTTGAGAAGCTCCACACTTGGAGAGTTATTCAATATATCGGATAATAAATTTTCTTCTGACACCATACATTTGTTCAAAATGGGGCGTGAAATTAGTGATTTTTTTCATTATGGACAAGCAGAACAGAAGGAAACAAAAACAAAAGCGCATGAAAACGAAAAAACCATTTTCATACGCTTTTCTTAATTATAATCTCATTACAGGCTTACACTACAAAATGCTCTGGCGTACGCGCACAAGCCGTACAAGCAAATCTTCCAGCAAGTCCAGTTTAAGCATGTTTGCTCCATCGCTTTTTGCCACCGACGGATCTTCGTGTGTTTCCATAAAAAGCCCGTCTACACCCACAGCTACTCCCGCCTTGGCTACAGTCTCGATGAGCTGAGGCATTCCACCGGTCACTCCCGAAGTCTGGTTGGGCTGTTGCAAAGAATGAGTCACATCCAGTATTACAGGATGCCCGAAGCGTTGCATTTCCGGGATACCGCGATAATCCACAATCAAGTCCTGATAGCCGAAAGTCGTTCCACGTTCGGTAAGCATCACCTGTGGATTTCCGGCTTCTACAACTTTATCGGCCGCAAATCTCATGGCACCGGGCGAAAGGAACTGGCCTTTCTTGATATTTACAATCTTACCGGTCTTGGCAGCAGCTACCAGCAAATCGGTCTGACGGCACAAGAACGCCGGAATCTGAAGTACATCTACATACTCGGCAGCCATAGCAGCCTCATCTGCGGCATGAATATCGGTCACGACGGGAACACCGAATGTTTCGCGCACCTTAGCCAGCACCTTCAACGCTTTCTCATCACCAATACCGGTAAATGAGTCCAAACGCGAACGGTTAGCCTTACGGTATGAACCCTTGAATACATAAGGGATATTCAACTTATCCGTAATTTTTACAATACGTTCTGCAATGCGCAACGCCATATCTTCACCTTCTATCACACAGGGCCCTGCCAATAGAAAGAAATTCTCACTATTCTTTAAATCTGAAATTGTATGTATCATAATCTTAATTAGGAATTATCAATGTTAATGCTTCCGGAGCAATAGTTACACCGACTGGGAAATGACGGTCAAATACAATTCGCCCATCGATACTGATTTCTGCGTTCTGCGCACGTAATATTTTCACTTTTCGTGTCCGATAAGGCTTCACGATCTTATGATTCAGCAAACGCCCCTGCTGAAGCATCCACAAACCGGAAATCAGTTGTCTCAACTCCGGACGATATACCAAAGAGACATCCAGCCAACCATTGTAGGGTACTGCACTTGGAGTCAATCCATATCCTCTGCCACTTCCAATAGCAACAGCCATCAAACGTCCTCGTATGTGTTCTCCATTTACTTTCAAGTGCATACGGTACAATTTACGCTCGAAGGCCACCAGAAACAAAGAAGCCAGATAAGAAATCAAAGGTATTCCCCAAAAACGACGAGTTTCATTGGTAATACGTACAATACGTGCTCCCAAACCGATATATACCGCATTCAGGAAATAACGTGATACATGTTTCTCCCCGTCAAAAGAACAAAATACGCCTAAATCGACCTTACGCAAACGACGGTTAATCAATACATCTACCGCTCCTTTGTAATCATCCGAATCAAGTCCCCAATACTTAGCAAAATCATTCCCTATTCCATTGGGGATGATTCCAAGTGCTATCTGATGCTTATCTGCAGCATCCGACAACATGATACCATTAACTGCATCGTTCAATGCACCGTCACCACCTACGATGACAATCGTCTGATAACCGTTATTTGCCAGTGTACGGGCCAGTCTTTCCACCGAACCAAACCCTTCAGACTGTACATAATCAAACTGCACATTTTTGCTTTCCATATAGGCACGAATATCTCTCCAGCGCTTTTGCGCTTTTCTGCTTCCTGCTTTCGGATTATATATCACTCCCCAACGGGTTGGTTCTACTGCCATATTCTATTTGTTTTAATGAGTTGCAACTAACGATAATATCTTATTTACCTTTTCCTCCATGGGCAAGGTTGTATCAATCCAATGAATGGTGAACCCTCTTCGCTCCATCCCCCGGAACCACGTCATCTGCCGCTTGGCAAACTGATGAATCGCAATCTCAAGTTGATGATACATTTCTTCATAAGTCAGTTCACCGGTCACATAAAGAGTAAGATATTTATATTCCAAACCATAGTAAATCAGGTCTTCGGGAGCAATGCCGCTTTCCAATAAAGCTCGCACTTCTTCTATCATTCCCTCATCAAGTCTTTGCTTCAAACGCCGGGAAATCTTTTCACGACGCAGTTCACGGTCAATATCCACTCCGATAATAAGGCTATGAATTTCAGGAAAAGCCCGCTCTTCCACATTCTGATGAAGATAATACTCTTCTATTTCAATAGCCCGAATAGCTCTCTTTACAGTATCTACATCTGTAGAATTATGTAACTTCTTGTAAGTAGCCAATATATCTGTCAACTCTTTCAACGATTTATCGGCCAGTTTTGTTCGGAGTTCGGGATTTTCCGGTACAGGAAGTAACTTGTATCCTTTCAGCACAGACTCAATGTACATCCCGGTACCTCCACACAATATAGGCAACAAGCCCCGTTTCCGCATATCTTCATAAGCAGAAAGGAAATCACGCTGAAATTCGAATACATTATATTTATATCCAGGTTCGGCTATGTCAATAAGATGATAAGGAACCGGATGCCCGCCTACTACATAGTCGGCAAGATCCTTTCCCGTTCCCAAATCCATACGCCGATAAATCTGACGACTATCTCCGCTTATAATTTCCGTACCCATACGGGCAGCCAGAGAAGCCGCCAATGGTGTCTTTCCAGAGGCTGTGGAACCAAGTATCGTGATTAAATCGTAATTCATATTTCTTTTTAAGTATTCAATGGACAAAGATAACTTTTTTCTGCACATGCATCACAGATATGCGCAAAAAACTCACTTTTGCATTGAAACAAAAGCTTTCTTCCTACCTCACGTTACAAAAGACGAAAGACCTTTAAAAATTTGCAAACCACAACACATCCTCAATCTATTTTCGTACTTTTGTTTAAAAATGATAACAAGACATGGCAATACACATTATAAATAAGACGAAACGTTACTGGAACATTACATTTTGTTGCATTGGGTCTGTATTGCCTACCACTTTACAAGCACAACAGAAAGAAGAAGAGCTCAAGCTCAATATGGATGCGGTGAAAATGATTCAGTTCAATTTCAACCGTGGTACTCAAGAGGTGATAGAACAACCCATTGATGCTCCTCTTGAAAAAAAATGGATGAAGTTCCGTAGTGATTTATCTATGCCACGAAGTTTAACCGACACGACTAAGGTGAAAAAGATAGAATATTACGTACGGCCTGAGCCTTATACAATATGGGTTCGTTTTGGAGAAAACCCCGTTTACGACGTAATACCAAGCCTTAAAAAACAATGGAAAATTCATTGGACACTGAATCCCTTTAAAAATTATCAAGAAGAATATGGGAAAAGCATTAAACCTGGAACCGGGGAAATGTATAGTAGCATCAATACTCCCGCAGGACCGTCGGTTGCGGTTGTCTTCGATGCCGATAAGTTATTATATGAATCGCTGACTAAACGAGGTCGTGCCATCAGACACAACCGTAAGCATGCCAATGCCTGGAAAACTTACAAGGAATACCAGCCTACTGCTGCCGATAGTGCCAAGTTTCCTCATTTTATACCTTTTCTTCCTATATACCAGACACAGGCAGACAGCTTGTCTACAACTCAACAGGCACAAAAAAATGTAACACCGAACTCACAAAAGCTGCGTACACAGCCAGAAGAAGGGGAATCACGTTTCTCTACCTATATCAAACAACGAATGGCAGAAGATTCTATTCGCCGACAAGAGTTTTTGCGGAAAGACAAGATTAAACACAATGCCTACGAAACAGAAAAGCAAATCCGAAGATTAAAAGAACAACAAGACTGAAGATATACGCAACATTTTATATTTCCAATAAAGCTGACAGGAACTCTCCAAACGACATTATTGCAATCATTACAAATTAATAATATACTTATTTTTAGGTATTGTAAAAATTAACCTAAATTCGTATCTTTGCCACGGTTTTAAAAGTTGAACCATAAAACACATTAATTTATTTACTATGGCAATGAATTTTAAAGAAGGTCGTTGGAACCATGAAATCAATGTAACAGATTTCGTAAAGACAAACATCACCCCTTATGAAGGCGATGCCTCATTCTTGGTAGGTCCTACAGAACGTACAAAAGCAGTATGGAACAAATGTTTGGAAGCTTTGGCTGAAGAACGTGCTAACAACGGTGTACGCTCACTCGACCCATCGACAGTTTCAACCATTACATCATTCGCTGCCGGATATATTGATAAGGATAACGAGGTTATTGTCGGCTTGCAAACAGATGAAGTATTGCGCCGCGCTATCAAACCGTTCGGAGGTATTAAGGTTGTAGAAAAAGCATGTCGTGAAAACGGAGTGGAAGTAGATCCTAGAGTTAAAGATATCTTCACTCACTACCGCAAAACACATAATGATGGCGTTTTCGATGCATATACAGAAGAAATTCGTTCTTTCCGCTCTTTGGGATTCTTGACTGGTCTTCCAGACAACTATGCACGCGGACGTATCATCGGTGACTACCGCCGTCTGGCATTGTACGGTATCGATCGCCTGATCGAAGCAAAACAAGACGACTTGCGTCATTTGACTGGTCCTATGACAGACGAACGCATCCGTTTGCGTGAAGAAGTAGCAGAGCAAATCAAAGCTCTGAAAGAAATCAAGGTTATGGGCCAGCAGTATGGTCTTGATTTGAGCCGTCCTGCTTTGAACGCACAGGAAGCCGTTCAGTGGGTATATATGGCTTATCTGGCTGCTGTAAAAGAACAGGATGGTGCTGCCATGTCTTTGGGTAATGTATCATCATTCCTTGATATTTATATTGAATACGATTTGGCTCACGGAAACATCGATGAAGCACATGCACAGGAATTAATCGACCAGTTTGTTATCAAACTGCGTATGGTTCGCCATCTGCGTATGCAAGCTTACACTGATATTTTTGCCGGTGACCCGACATGGGTAACCGAAGCTATCGGCGGACGCTTCAACGATGGACGTACAAAAGTTACCAAGACTTCATTCCGTTTCTTGCAGACACTGTACAACCTCGGTCCTTCTCCAGAACCAAACTTGACAGTTCTGTGGAGCCCTGAATTGCCGGAAGGTTTCAAGAACTTCTGTGCACAGGTATCTATCGACACCTCTTCTATCCAGTACGAAAACGACGAGTTGATGCGTGAAGTGCGTAACTCTGATGACTACGGTATTGCTTGTTGTGTATCTTACCAGGATATAGGTCGCCACATCCAGTTCTTCGGTGCACGTTGTAACTTGGCTAAAGCGTTGTTGCTGGCTATCAACGGTGGACGTTGCGAAAATACCGGTACACTGATGGTAAAAGACATCCCTGTATTGAGCGGTGATGTATTGAACTTTGAAGAGGTATTGGCTAACTACAAGAAGGTCTTGAAAGAAATGGCTCGTGTATACAACGAAGCGATGAATATCATCCACTATATGCACGACAAATATTATTACGAAAAAGCACAGATGGCATTTGTCGATACACACCATGCAATCAATCTGGCTTACGGTGTAGCAGGTATGTCTATCGCTGTAGACTCTCTGTCTGCAATCAAATATGCAAAAGTTACTGCAAAACGTAATGATATCGGCTTGACAGAAGGTTTCGACATCGAAGGTGAATTCCCATGCTTCGGTAATGATGACGACCGCGTAGACCACTTGGCTGTAGATTTGATCTACTATTTCGACGAAGAATTGAAGAAATTACCTATCTACAAGAACGCAAAACCGACTCTTTCTATCCTGACTATTACTTCTAACGTAATGTATGGTAAGAAGACAGGTGCTACTCCAGACGGTCGTGCCAAAGGTGTAGCTTTTGCTCCGGGTGCAAACCCTATGCACGGACGCGATAAGAATGGAGCTATTGCCTCTTTGAGTTCAGTTGCAAAATTGCGCTACCGCGACTCTCAGGACGGTATCAGTAATACATTCTCTATTGTTCCTAAATCATTGGGTGTAGATATGGAAAACCGTATTGAAAACCTGGTAACGATGATGGACGGTTATTTTGTGAAGGGTGCACACCACTTGAATGTAAACGTATTGAACCGCGAAATGCTGGAAGATGCAATGGAACATCCTGAAAAATATCCACAGCTTACTATCCGTGTATCCGGTTACGCTGTAAACTTTATCAAGTTGAGCCGCGAACACCAGTTGGAAGTAATTTCACGTAGTTTCCACGAACGCATGTAATAGAAAGCTGATTTTATAACTTACATAAGAAATGTCATTTCGGGTAAACCAGTATTCTATGGTACAATACGAATACGTATATGGATACTACTGCCTGAAATGACATTTTTATTTAGAAACCAATTCAGATGATTAGAGTACATTCTTATGAATCATTAGGCACATACGACGGTCCGGGCATTCGTCTGGTAGTTTTCTTACAAGGATGTAATTTCCGTTGCTTGTATTGTGCCAATCCCGATACAATCGATGCCAAAGGAGAAAGCAAAGAAACGGCACCAGAAGATATTCTGAAAATGGCCATCAGCCAAAAGCCTTTCTTCGGGAAAAAAGGAGGAATTACCTTTAGCGGAGGAGAACCTACTTTTCAGGCAAAAGTTCTTATTCCTCTATTCCGTATGCTGAAAGAAGCCGGTATACATATTTGTGTAGACACTAATGGAGGAATCTGGAACGAAGACGTAAAAGAATTGCTTTCACTGGCCGACCTCGTATTACTGGATATCAAAGAGTTTAACGATGCTCGTCACAAGATTCTGACCGAACGGAGCAATGCACAGACATTAAAAACAGCAGCATGGCTGGAAGAAAATCAAAAGCCTTTCTGGTTACGCTATGTACTGGTACCAGGATACAGTTTCTTCCGTGAAGATATAGAAGCCTTGGGAGATCACTTTAAAGACTACCAAAGCATACAGCGAATAGAGATTCTTCCATACCATACTTTAGGAGTACATAAATATGAAGCCATGAATATGGAATATAAACTGAAAAATGTCAAACAAAATACTCCTGAACAGCTGGAAGAAGCCAAGGCTTTATTCGAAAAATATTTCAAGACTGTATATGTAAACTAATCCGCATCTTTAAAATCAGGATTAGTTTCATAGTAAACAAAAAAGTGTATCCAGCAAGAACATCCCAGCTGAATACACTTTCTTTTATATTAAGCACAAGTCAATATTATCTCATGGCTTTGAGTACTATCAGGTTACCTTTTATTATATTATCAGAACCGTTACATCCTTGGCACCATGAGCACCAAAGACCAAAGCCTGCTCAATATCTGCAGTTTTCGACGGTCCGGAAATAAACACTCCAAATCCGTACTTTCCTGTATCAATACGTTTATAAGCTTCGTGCATGTTATTTACCAAATCCGTACGATGAAGCAGAATAACCAATGCTTCCGATATAAAATAAACGGCACGCTGTTCTACATCCTGCTGTATCCATACCGCTCCATTCTCACACACTCCTACTTTACCATCTACAATCGCTAAATCCGTTCCATCTAAATCACCAGATTTTTCGACTTCGTCCGGATGAAAAGTAGCACATGTCACCGGGAACACTCTATCCCCCCTATGTACCTCCTTTACTACAGAAGCTATACGTTTGGCATTGGGATACAGAGTCCGAATGACCTGATTCAAATCTTCTTCTTCCTTCAACAGTACAGCATGTCCGCCTACTTGCTCCATTACCCTGCAAAACTGTTCCACCGGCTGATCAAAAGTCAACGCATGCTGTTCCAATTCAGACAAATTCGGTTTTTCATACCGTACGCGTGTATTACGACGTATACTTTGCAATATATCTTCTCTACTGCTCATGTCATTTCACTTTATTGTTTTTCCACATCTCGTTGAAGTTCTCTTTTGCGAATATCGGCATATCATGCTCCTTGCCCCAGTCATTTAAACTATTATAAACAAACCAATGCGGCAGTTTATTGAGCACAGAGGCATTCTTTACAGCCAAGTTGAATAAACCAGGCCGTTCCATCAAAAACTTCATTCCACCAGACATCATTTTTTTAGAAGAGCTGGCAACTCCCAACGAATCCAGTTTCTGGCGCCAGCGATAAATCTGGTCAGCAAGATCCACTTTAGCAGGACATACGTTCTGACAAGAATGGCATAATGAACAAGCCGATACATTATCAGAATAATGCAACGGAGCTTTCAGCATACCCAAGTTAATTCCAATAGGTCCAGGAATGAAATACGTATAAGAATACCCTCCCGAGCGACGATACACAGGACACGTATTCATACAAGCCCCACAGCGTAGACAATTCAGCGTTTTAACATGATCCGGTTCAGCAAGAATACGGCTTCTGCCATTATCTACAATAATTATATGAAGTTCGCCACCAGGACGCGGTTTCCGATAATGAGAAGTATAAGTAGTAATAGGCTGTCCGGTTCCCGAGCGGGCCAACAAACGGGTAAAGACTCCCAATGCCTCACGGTCGGGTACAATCTTCTCCAAACCGAAAGCTGTAATCTGCAATTTAGGCTGCGAAGTACCCATATCAGCATTACCCTCATTGGTGCATACCACACACTCTCCTGTAGAAGCAACCGCAAAGTTAGCTCCCGTCATAGCCGCTTCGGCCTCTATAAATTTATGTCGCAAATTCTTACGAGCAGCATGAGTCAGATAAGTTTGATCATTATTTCCGGGTTCAGTACCCATCTCCTTCACAAACAGCTCTCCGATTTCTTCTTTCTTTACATGAATAGCCGGCAATACGATATGACTGGGACGCTTATGCATCAATTGCAAAATGCGTTCGCCCAAATCACTTTCCACCACTTCTACGCCTTTTTCCTCCAGATATTCATTCAGCCCGCACTCTTCTGCCAGCATCGATTTACTCTTGATAAAATGCTTAACCTGATGCCCTTGCAGAATATTATACACAATAGAACAATACTCTTCAGCATCTTTTGCCCAGTACACATGCGCTCCATTTGCCTGCGCATTCTTTTCAAACTCCTGCAAAAGCTGATCAAGGTGACTGTTGCTATACATTTTCAGTGCACAAGCCATATCGCGCAACTGTTCCCACTCGGGCACCTCTTTGCTTATTTTATCTCTTTTGGCACGAACCATCCACAACGTCTCATCGTGCCATGCAGCCATATCCTTGTTCTCAAGGAATCTTCCTGCTGCTTTCGAATGTTTCGTACTCATAGTCCTGCTGCTAAAATTTCTACCACATGAATCGTTTTGATGGGAAGTCCTTCTCTTGATATGATACCATTCTGATGCATCAGACATGAACTGTCGGCTCCTGCAATATATTCAGCTCCGGTCTTCATATGACGCATCACTTTATCTCGTCCCATCTGTCCGGAAACCGCATGCTCTTCTACCGCAAACATTCCTCCAAATCCGCAACACTCATCCGGACGTTCTGGTTCCACGATTTCAATATCATGTACCAGCGAAAGCAAATCACGCAACTTATTATAATAAGGAATGTTCAATTCACTGGGAGAAGACAGATGCATCAGCCGGACTCCATGACAACTGTTCTGTATACTTACTTTATGAGGAAAAGAAGCAGGCAGGGAAGAAGGCCTGATTTTATCGTGAATAAACTCACAGATATCATAAATCTTACCTTCACTTGCACAACGATGTGGTTCTTTTGCGAGCAGTCTTCCGTAATTGTCACGGACAAAAACCACACAACTGGCAGAAGGTCCTACTATATAGTCATATTTCTCAAACAACTTATCAAAGCGCTTGGCAAGCTCTACCGATTCATCTTCAAATCCGGCATTTGCCATTGGTTGTCCGCAACAGGTTTGATCCAACGGATAATCAACGTCCACGTTCAGACTTTTCAGAAGCTTGTAGGATGCCACCCCTACCTGAGGGTACACGGCATTGATATAACAAGGAATAAATAATCCTACTTTCATATCTTACTTCATTTATTCAATTTTTAGGGCGCAAAGTTACTACAAAAAAGTGAAATGCGGAAAGATATAGTGATAGAATTGAGTTACAAGGGTTTTAGTTGAAGTGGCGAAAATTCGTGAAGCCATTACAATCCCTGCCAAAGCCAAATCCTGACGCCGCAACGTTACTTGTTCGTAACCATGCCCGAAAATGCGACAAACGGGTACGGATGACGAAACAAGACGCTAAGGAATAGTGAGTTACCGACAACTCACGCGAAAAATTTGCTTACGGAAAAAGATTGCGCCGTTCCTCCCCGTTTTGCGTACCGACACCGGACTCTTCACCAACTAATTTTGAAACCAAAAAAATTAAGGACGATGAAGAGTACATTTTCAGTAATCTACTATCTCAAGCGTCAGGTAGTGAAAAAAGACGGGACAGTTCCCGTCATGGGACGCATCACGGTGGACGGCAGCCAGACGCAGTTCAGCTGCAAGCTGACTGTCGATCCGAAACTGTGGGACACCAAAGGGGGACGTGTCACGGGCAGAAGCACGGCGGCACTCGAAGCGAACCGTATGCTTGACAAAATGCGGGTACGCATCAACAGGCACTATCAGGAAATCATGGAGCGTGACAACTTCGTCACAGCGGAAAAGGTGAAAAACGCCTTTCTCGGACTGGAACACCGCTACCACACGCTGATGCAGGTGTTCCGCCAGCACAACGAGGACTACGAGAA